>CXWL01003299.1_pt1 | contig 119764 bp, 126 predicted proteins | sample 590931 | NCBI WGS metagenome assembly CXWL01 (sample SAMEA3498368, study PRJEB10139) | groundwater metagenome | biome: water well; material: biofilm material | place: Germany | collected 2015-04-27 | reverse complement strand
CGCGCAAGCTCGAAGCCTATGGCGATCAATTTCTCTCTGTTCTAAGAGATTTCGAAGAGGGAAGCGCCGATGTTCAAACGCCTTGACGACACGATTTTGGTTGCCCCGCAAATTGACAGCAATGCCGTAGCGGAAGCCTATGCCACGGGTGTAACGCTCATCATCAACAATCGTCCCGAAGGCGAATCGGATGACCAGACGCCGGGCAGCGACATAGAATCGGCGGCCCGGGCGCTGGGCATGGACTATGTGGCGATCCCGGTCACGCATTCCGGTTTTTCGGAAAGCCAGGTAGGGGCGATGGCCGAGGCGCTCGACACTGCGACAGGCCCGGTTCTTGCCTATTGTCGCTCGGGCACACGCTCCACGCTGCTCTGGGCGCTCGCCCAAGCCTCGATCGGGGAGCATCCCGCTGTGCTGACCGAAAAGGCAGCGGCTGCCGGCTATGATCTTTCCCCTGTGGCCAGCCTGATGGACATGCTCAGGGCCAGCGCATGAATGCCATGATCCAGCTGGGCGTTTCGCTTGTTGCCGTGCTGTTCATGGCAGGCATTGCATGGTGGATGAAGCTTGGCGGGGACGTTCGTATCCGTGACGAGGAGCAGGCCTGCATCCTTGCCGATCAGGCAGTGTGCGGATTCAGGCCGGTGGCCATGTCGCTCGACCGCGCAGGGATTGGCGCGCTGCTGCGCGATATTGACGGTCGCCAGATGCTCCTCCGCCGCAATGGCGCGCACTTTGTCGGGCGATTGCTCGACCGGAATGTCGTGGCTCGACTCGACCGGAACTTCCTGACTATCGGCACTGGCGAACGCACTTTCGGCAGCATCACGCTCGACCTGGGCCCTGACGCCCAATATTGGGCTTCCGGCTTGAGGCATCTGGCATGAACAATCTGCCCAATCCGGTGGACTATGCCGTCCCGGCTTTCGTCCTGCTGATTGTCCTTGAAATGGTCTGGGCCCGCTTCCGCGCGCCGGAGAAATATGAGCCCAGGGATACGCTGATCTCGCTGCTGTTCGGCTTCGGGAGCAGCGTCGCAGGAGCGTTGACCGGTGCGCTGATCTTTGGCCTGTCGGTCTGGCTCTACCAGTTTCGCGTAGCCACGATCCCGTTCCAGTGGTGGGCGTGGGCCCTGTGCTTCGTCCTCGACGATTTCGCCTATTATGTCTTCCACCGCACGGCACACCGCGTGCGCTGGTTCTGGGCGAGCCATGTGAACCACCATTCCAGCCAGCATTACAATCTCTCGACCGCGCTCCGGCAGACCTGGACGGGCTTTATCGCAGGCTCGTTCCTGTTTCGCCTGCCGCTGATGCTGATCGGTTTCCACCCGGCGATGGTGGCGTTCGTCGGTGGCATCAACCTGATCTACCAGTTCTGGATCCACACCGAAACGATCGGACGGATGCCGCGCTGGTTCGAGGCGGTCATGAACACGCCGAGCCATCACCGCGTCCATCATGCGACCAACCCGCGTTATCTCGATGCGAATTATGCCGGCGTCTTCATCGTCTGGGACAAGATGTTCGGCAGCTTCACGCCGGAAGTCGATGACGAACCGATCCGCTACGGCATTGTGAAACAGCTCGGCAGCTTCAACCTGTTGTGGAGCGTGTTCCACGAATGGATCGGCATCGCGAAAGACCTGTGGCGCGCCCCCTTCCGCGCAAAACCCGGCTATCTTTTCGGCCCCCCGGGCTGGAGCCATGACGGAAGCCGCGACACGTCCGACACAATCAAGGCAAGATGGCTGGAGCAGCAGGATGGATGAATTCGATATTGTCGTCATCGGCGGAGGGTCGGGCGGGAGTGCCGCTGCAGGCCGCCTGAGCGAGGACGGCAAATACACGGCCTGCCTGATCGAGGCAGGCGGCAGGAACACCGACATTCGCGTCCGCGCGCCGGGGCTGTTTCCCTTCCTGCCGGGCAAAACCAACTGGAAATTCGATACGGTGCCGCAGCCCGGACTCAATGGCCGGAGCGGTTATCAACCGCGTGGCAAGGGACTGGGTGGCTCGTCTGCGATCAATGCGATGGTCTATATCCGGGGCAGCGCCTGGGACTATGACAATTGGGCGGCGCTCGGCTGCGACGGCTGGGCCTATAAGGACGTCCTGCCCTACTTCAGGCGTTCGGAAGGCAATGTCCGCGGCGGCGATGATTATCACGGGGGCGATGGCCCGTTGACCGTCAGCGACCAGACCCATCCCAATCCGGGCAGCCTCGAATTCGTCGAAGCGGGCGCCTCGCTCCAGTTGCCGCGCAACGACGATTTCAACGGGGCGCAATTTGAAGGCGTTGGCCTTTACCAGGTCACGCAGCGCAAGGGGGAGCGCTGGACGTCTGCCCGCGCCTATGTGGAGGTGAATCGCGACGCCGGACGGCTCCATGTCGAAACCGGTGCGCTTGTCGAGCGCGTCATTTTCGAAAACGGCCGGGCAGTGGGCGTGGAACTGGTGCAGGGACGGTCGCGCAAGTCCATCCGCGCGCGGCGTGCGGTCATATTGGCGGGCGGCGTGTTCGGCACCGCGCAGACGCTGATGCTTTCGGGCATCGGTCCCGCCGACCATTTGCAAGCGCATGGCATTCCCGTGCTTGTCGATCGCCCCGCCGTCGGGAGCAATTTGCAGGATCATATCGATTACGTCACGACCTTCGAGACGGGCGGCACTGTCTTTGCCGGCACCAACCTCAAGACGATCGTTACGACGGCGGGCGCGCTCTGGCAGTGGATTCGCAAGCGTACCGGGCCGATGACAACCAATTACGCAGAGGCGGGCGGGTTTGCGAAATCTTCGCCGGACATCGCCGTGCCCGATCTCCAGTTTCATTTCGTGCCCGCAATTCTCGAAGACCATGGGCGCAAGATGGTCAAGGAGGCGGGTTTTTCGGGCCATGTCTGCGTGCTGAGGCCCGAAAGTCGCGGCACTGTCCGGCTGGCCAATGCCGATCCTGCTTCTGCCCTGCTGATCGATCCCGGCTTCCTGACCGATGACCGCGACATGGAGGTGATGAAGAAAGGCGTACGCCTCCTGCATCGCATCCTGACCGCGCCGCCGCTATCCTTCCATGGCGGCCGCGATCGTGAGGCAACGCCGCTCGATAGCGATGCTGCGCTCGAACAGATGATTCGCAACCGTGCGGACACGGTCTATCACCCGGTCGGGACCGCGCGCATGGGATCGGATGCGGACGCCGTGTGCGATACGAAGCTGCAAGTGCGCGGCGTGGACGGCCTTTATGTGGCTGACGCCTCGATCATGCCGCGCCTCATCTCGGGCAACACCAACGCCCCAAGCATCATGATCGGCGAACGCTGTGCCGATTTCGTGAAGGCGGATCTGGGCTGAAGAGCCGGTTTGGTTGCGGCGGAGTCCCATGCTCGGCTGTCCCTCGGACAGCCTGCGCATGGAACTGGTGGAGCCTAGCGGGATCGAACCGCTGACCTCTACACTGCCAGTGTAGCGCTCTCCCAGCTGAGCTAAGGCCCCATCGGAGGCAGCGCCTTAATCTTGCGCTGCCTCGAAATCAAGCGTCAGGTATCGACCGAATTATCGCCCGTGTCGACGCCCAGATCGTCGTCGCCACCCAGATCGACTTCGTCGTCGGGAGAGACTTCGGCATCTTCATCGACATCGATGTCCAGATCGTCGGCCAGATCGGTATCGGGCTTTTCCGGATCGGCCTTCTTGGCTTCCTCAAACGGCATGGGCTGCTTCGACTTGAGGACGGGTTCGGGGTTCCATGCATTCCCGCAGGCAATGCAGTGAACCGGTTCGTCTTTTGTCAGATCGTAGAAACGCACACCGCATTTCGGGCAAGTGCGCTTCGTGCCCCATTCAGGCTTCACCATGAGCCTCAAAACCTTTCAACAGAATCAGGAGAGCCGGGAAACCCGGCGAGCGGCGCGCCTTGCCATAGCGAAGCGCCGCTGTCAAAAGCCGCGACCATGCCAACTCCAAAGTCCTTTTCGCAGAGCGGCCCGCTTCGGGGAACCGTGCGGGTTCCTGGCGACAAGTCGATATCCCACCGATCGCTGATGCTGTCGGCACTGGCGATCGGCGAAAGCGTGATCGAAGGACTGCTCGAGGGTGAGGACGTTCATGCCACCGCCGCAGCGATGAGGGCGATGGGCGCGGACGTCGAACGCGGTGCAAACGGCATCTGGCGCGTTCACGGCGTGGGCGTGGGTGGCCTCCTCCAGCCTCAGGCAGCGCTCGACATGGGCAATTCGGGCACCTCGACGCGGTTGCTGATGGGGTTGGTGGCGAGCCATGCGATCACCGCAACCTTTGTCGGCGATGCCTCGCTCTCGAAACGCCCGATGGGCCGGGTGAGCGATCCGCTGTCGCTGATGGGCACTTCGTTCACCGCAAGCCCGGGCGGGCGCTTGCCGATGATGGTGCGCGGCGCCTGCCCGGCGGTGCCGATTGCCTACACCCTCCCGATGGCATCGGCGCAGGTGAAGTCGGCGATCCTGCTCGCCGGACTCAACACGCCGGGCATCACACGGGTCATCGAGCCGGTCCCGACGCGCGATCATAGCGAACGGATGCTCAAGGGCTTTGGTGCCGATCTCTGGGTTGAAACCGACACGACAGGGGTTCGCACCATTTCGATCCGGGGGGAGGTCGATCTCAAGCCCCAGCACATCATCGTGCCCGGAGACCCCTCGTCCGCTGCCTTCCCCATCGTCGCCGCGCTCGTCACGCCGGGATCGGACGTGACTGTCACCAATGTCGGGCTGAACCCGACGCGCGCCGGGATGTTCGACGTGCTGGTTCAGATGGGCGCAGACCTGGCCTTCAGCAACCGCCGCGAAGTGGGCGGAGAGCCGGTGGCGGACATCACGGCCCGCCACAGCGCTCTGCGGGGGATCGACGTCCCACCCGAAGTCGCGCCCAGCATGATCGACGAATTCCCGATCCTGTTCGTCGCCGCCGCGATGGCCGAAGGCGCCACCCGCACGTCGGGGCTCGACGAACTGCGCGTCAAGGAATCGGACAGGCTTGCGCTGATGGCCAATGGCCTCACCAAGATCGGCGTGCGGGTCGAGGAAGTGGAAGACGGGCTGACTATATGCGGGAATGGCGGCCAGCCGCTGGGCGGTGGAAGCGCGCCGCCGCAGATCGAAGCCGCACTCGATCACCGTATCGCGATGAGCTTTGCCGTTGCAGGCCTCGTCACCAAGGGCGGCTTGATCGTGGACGATATGAGCCCCGTCGCCACCAGCTTCCCCGGCTTCGAAGCGATGCTCGAACAACTGGGAACGCGGTCATGAACGGCACCCTTGCCGACGCCATCGGCATCTGCGGAAGCATCCTCTTCATCGGCGCCTTCCTCTATGCCAACCGGGCGAAGGAAATGGACAAGCTGCTGTTCAACGCCGTCAACCTGATCGGCGCGATCCTCCTGCTGATATCGCTCTCGGTGCATTTCAATTTGGCGGCGGTGCTTCTTGAGGCGGCCTGGGCGGCAATTGCGCTTGGCGGGCTGGTTTCGGCGCTTCGGGACAGGCGGGCATGATCATTGCCGTCGATGGCCCCGCCGCTTCGGGCAAGGGGACGATCGCCCGGGCGCTTGCCGCGCATTTCAGGTTGCCGTTGCTTGGCACTGGGCTGCTCTATCGCGCCGTCGGGCTGGCAGCCGCGCTGCCGAAATCCTACTGCTAATGATGAAGGTAGTGCATCCTTAGTCCATTGGTGCGCGCTTTGATCCTTGATATGACGCAACTCGTAATTACAAAAGGAACGAGGCTTCCACCGGCGACATCTTCCACCGCCGGATCATTTTCGCACGCGATTTTCATCTGGCGACTCCAGCGCCAATCGGAGCGCCGGAACTCGTTTCTTGCTCTTGCCGGAAGTTCTGCAACGGCGCTTTGATACGCTTACTCGAGAGCGGCGAGGACACGCCCATATTCATCACCATAACACTCGTGCATAAAAGCCGTCACAGCGCCGACTCTCGTCATGCATTCGTCAAATTGTCTTGAATAGGGTTCGGTCAAGAAGGGCGCGACGTCGGACGCTGCCTGCGTCGGTTGAATGAGGAACGCCGACGCGGCTCCAGACAGGAGCCACATTTGTCTTGCCAGATCTACGAAGGCAGGGCGATGTGGGCACATCACTGCCGCCCCTCCCGTGCCAATTCTAGCAAGGCATCGGCGCGCATGTCAGAATTTACTGACCCTTGATTGCATATTTTTTTGTAGCCACTTCGTGCGGGCCTTGGTTTTGGCTATGAAACATTCGGTGTAGAAGATCGGCCATAATGTTCCTCCCTCAACGGACAACACTTTAGGATCATTGTCGCACTCGACCGTGACGCGCTTTTGCCAATTCGTGTGGGATTGCCTAAGCGCCTTCTTCCGATCCGGAGGCAGCGTCGCCAGCGCCTTGCGATAGGCTATATCCAATAGAATATTGGCGCGTCGGTTTTCCGCCGCAGCACAAGCCCGAATTACATCTGTGTAATAGCTTTCGCCCACACATCGCTCATATGCCGTGGCACGATTCGCCTTCACGGATGTGGCCGCGGGCTTCGCAGAGGTCGACGCGCAACTTGGGTTCGCGATTACTAGGCTGAATGCTGACCAGCCGCATATGAAAAAGACGCGATTTTTCACCAGGAAATCTACCACAACCACATTTGCGGCCGGCAGCAGTATCTCCACCATGGCAAGCGCATCACTGCCGCCCCTCCCGTGTCAATTCTAGCAAGGCATCGAGGCGTTCCTGGACGTATCGCCGCTTGGTCCTTGCGAATATCCGACTTCTTTCGTCATATATATTGTTGATGACTGCGGCGTCGTGGCGGGGGTCGGATCGCATGAAGCGCGCATCTGCCGCCTTGATGGCTTTCACGATGATGCGACGGCCGCCTGAAGGGCCATGTTGCACATTGGTGGAATATACTGTCTTCGGGATCGAGTCTCCGGCACGGTTCACATCATAGCCGGTTTCTTCCAGAATGCGCGCAACCGGACGGTCATAATGTGTCCGGGTTACAAAATCTGCCTGCGCCTTTTGGAAGGTGTCTGGTTCGCGTACCGCTATTTCCTTCCATTTTTTGTCGAATTCAGCGCTGGTCTCTCTCAAACCTTTAAGCTCCCCGACATATTTCCTAGCCTCAGGGCTTTTGATAAATTCGCCCAACGTGCCTTTGTTACTGGACAGTTGATATGTCCCGTATGAAGGCCCGCCTCGGTCGCCGACCGTCCGTACGATTCTCCCTGGATCGGTCCGGGCCGTCACTTCGTATTTCGCTGACCGCTCATCAATCTCCACGCGCGATTGGATTGGCTGGTGGCCGGGTTTTGCGACGACCAACCTCATCCTAACCGATCCGGTGCCAATGACGGGGTTTCTGGACTGAGAGCTATCCCGCGGCTTTGCCGGTCCAGAATTTCCCGGTGCCGCTCCAGCAGCCCGAGAATTCCCCGCCTTACCCCGTGCCAGCGAAGCCGAACCGCCCGGCCCGAATGTAAACTGGCCATTGCTCGGATCATGATTCTGGTTGAACTTCAATCCTATTTTCAATGTGTTGGATTCGAACGCCGAGTCGGGCAGCCGCCTGCCGGTGCGCAAATAATGCGCAAACGCCTTGCTCGCCGCCGATTTCGTCTCAGTCCTTGCACTCGCTTGGGTCATGATACTATCCTCAGCAAAAACAGGAATATACCAAGAACAGTTCTCTTTGTCAAGATAATAACCAAATAGGAAATTTTGTAGGAAAACCGAACCTCGCTTTGAGGCGGAACCACCCCAGCTCCGTTGCGCGGAATCCAGGCTCATGCGCGGCAATCGGCCATTCCTGAACTACAATTTTGCAATTCGCTTCGGATGCGTCCGCCTGTCACGCGAACCGTTTTTCCTTTCCTGCACGGCGTCTCATGGCGTAGCTGGGCAAATGCTGCCGCGCGCTTCTCTTCGCACTCTCCGCCATACGCATACCGGGTCGCTCGCATGATCATCGCCGTCGATGGCCCCGCCGCTTCGGGCAAGGGGACGATCGCCCGGGCGCTTGCCGCGCATTTCGGGTTGCCGCATCTTGATACCGGGCTGCTCTATCGCGCTGTCGGGGTTGCGACCGAACGTGCGGGCGGCGATCCCGATGTGGAAGCGGACGCGCTCAAGGCGTGCCGTTTTGACGATGCGCTCCTTGCCGATCCCGCGCTCAAGAGCGAGAAGGCGGGGGGGCTCGCCTCGCGCGTATCGGTCCATCCCAAGGTGCGGGCGGCCCTTCTCAAGCGCCAGCGCGATTTTGCCGCCCAGCCCGGCGGGGCGGTACTCGACGGCCGGGATATCGGGACCGTCATCGTGCCCAATGCCGATGCCAAGCTGTTCGTGACGGCCAGCCCCGAAGTGCGCGCGCAACGGCGCCAGTTCGAGGATTATTCACGCGATTATCCCGCCATCCTTGCGGACATTCTCTCGCGCGACGAGCGCGATTCGGGTCGTGCCGATGCGCCGATGCGGCGGGCGGAGGATGCGGACTTGCTCGATACCAGCGATTTGACTATAGGCGCGGCCGTCCAGCGGGCGATTGCGCTCGTGGAGGCCCGGATTCGGCCCTGATCGCAAACAAGCGCTCACCCAGATTTCGTCCCCCGCGTGTTCCTTCATCCAATGGATGCCGTGTTGGCATGAGGCCAGCATGGCAGTTCGGCCACAAGACCTCCGGATTCAACCGGACGGCCGGAAATTGTTAATTTAGGAACTGAAACAATGGCGACAGCCGCAAACCCGACGCGCGATGATTTTGCCGCGCTCCTCAACGAATCACTCGGTGGCGAAGACCAGGGCTTTGAAGGCCGCGTGGTCAAGGGCACCGTAACCGCGATCGAAAACGATCATGCCGTCATCGATGTCGGCCTGAAGAGCGAAGGCCGCGTGCCGCTGCGCGAATTCGCCGCCCCCGGCCAGAAGGCCGAACTTGCCGTCGGCGATGAAGTCGAAGTCTATGTCGACCGGGTCGAGAACGTAAATGGCGAAGCGATGCTCAGCCGCGACCGCGCTCGCCGCGAAGCCGCCTGGGACACGCTCGAAGCCGAATTCACCAAGTCCAGCCGCGTCGAAGGCGTGATCTTCGGTCGCGTCAAGGGCGGCTTCACCGTCGACCTTTCGGGCGCCGTTGCGTTCCTGCCGGGTTCGCAGGTCGATATCCGCCCCGTGCGCGACGTCACTCCGCTGATGGACATTCCGCAGCCCTTCCAGATCCTGAAGATGGATCGCAAGCGCGGCAACATTGTCGTTTCGCGTCGCGCGATCCTTGAGGAAACCCGTGCGGAAGCCCGCACCGGCCTGATCTCGACGCTGGCTGAAGGCCAGGTCATCGACGGCATCGTCAAGAACATTACCGATTACGGCGCGTTCGTCGATCTGGGCGGCATTGACGGCCTGCTCCACGTGACCGACATGAGCTACAAGCGTGTTGGCCATCCGTCGGAAGTCATCAACATCGGCGATACGGTGAAGGTGCAGATCATCCGCATCAACAAGGACACGCAACGGATCTCGCTCGGCATGAAGCAGCTCGAGAGCGATCCATGGGAAGCAGCCGTTGCCAACTATCCGATCGGTGCGAAATATTCGGGCCGCGTGACGAACATTACCGAATATGGCGCGTTCGTCGAACTCGAAGCCGGCATTGAAGGCCTCGTCCATGTTTCGGAAATGAGCTGGACCAAGAAGAACGTCCATCCCGGCAAGATCGTTTCGACCAGCCAGGAAGTGGACGTCATCGTCCTCGAGGTCGATACCGAAAAGCGTCGCATCTCGCTTGGCCTCAAACAGGCGATCAACAATCCGTGGGAAGCGTTCGCCGCCGAACATCCTGTGGGCAGCCAGATCGAAGGCGAAGTCAAGAACGCGACCGAGTTCGGCCTGTTCATCGGGCTCGACGGCGATGTCGATGGCATGGTCCATATGTCGGATATCGCCTGGGGCATTTCGGGCGAAGAGGCGCTGGCGCTTCACCGCAAGGGCGAAACCGTCAAGGCGGTCGTGCTCGACATCGATGTCGAAAAGGAGCGCATCTCGCTTGGCATCAAGCAGCTTGAAAAGGGCGCTCCTGCCGTTGGCGGTGCGCCTGCTTCGTCGGCCGGCGGCCTTGCCAAGAATGCCATCGTCACCGTGACCGTCCTTGAAGTGCGCGACGGCGGACTCGAAGTCCAGGCGGGAGAGGATGGCGCAACCGGCTTCATCAAGCGCACCGATCTTGGACGCGACCGCGACGAACAGCGTCCCGACCGCTTCCAGGTGGGGCAGAAGTTTGATGCCATGGTCATTGGCTTCGATCGTTCGAAGAAGCCGAACTTCTCGATCAAGGCGATGCAGCTTGCCGAAGAAAAGCAGGCTGTTGCGCAATATGGTTCGTCCGACTCGGGCGCATCGCTGGGAGACATCCTGGGCGAAGCGCTCAAGGCACGCGACGGCAAGAAGTAGCAAACACGACCCGCCACCCTGCAATAGGCACCATGATTTGCAGGGTGGCGGCTACTTTATGCGGTAAAGCGCGAAATTTTGTGTCAAATTGGGCGTATTTACCCCGCGTTTTACCATATTTCCTTGCATCGGCGCCGATTTGCGCCAATTTACGGGGTGGGTTCTGCGACCAGCGCTTGGCAAGGTCATGTAAGACCGGAAACGCGCTGTGGCGCTTCTCAAGGGGAGGGGTGTCTTGTCGAACGCAGGCTCATGAGGGGTAATTCATGATCCGTTCGGAACTTGTACAGTCTCTATCAAATGCCAATCCTGGCCTTTCTGCGCGCGAACTTGATCTGATCGTCACGGTATTTTTCGACTCGATCACCGAGCGCCTTGCAGAAGGCGGGCGCGTCGAACTTCGCGGCTTTGGCGCCTTTTCAACCCGGTCACGAAATGGCCGTACTGGTCGCAATCCGCGTACGGGCGCATCGGTTGCCATCGATGCCAAGCGTGTGCCCTATTTCAAGCCGGGCAAGGAAATGCGCGAACGGCTGAACGTCTAGAGGGGCAGGGCGCAAAGCGCTTCCTCCGCAAACGATCAGCCTCTATGGCCCTTTGGAGGGGCATGGCCCGCGGATGTGGCGAAACCGGTAGACGCAGCAGACTTAAAATCGCCTTTTACCTATTTTTCTAAGCCGAAAACCACGTAAAACCAACGGTTTGAGCAAGGACGAGACTCCAAAAAAGACTTACACATGTCTTACACAGTTTGGAGTTTTAACAGTGCCAACCGAGAGCCATGTTTTGATGGATGGTGCGCTTCACGTTTACAAGCGTGAGAACAGCCGATTCTGGCAGTGCGCGACCTACCTTGGCAGCCGCAATCATAGGCAGACGACCAAGGAGGAGAGTCTTGCCGCCGCCAAGGATTTCGCGCGCGACTGGTATATGGAGCGAAGCGTCGAGGATCGCCAACGTCGGCGCGGCGGCGTCGCCATGTCGGGCCTTCCCGTCCAGCCCGAGATTGTGCATCCAGGCCTGCCCGTCGATGGCCGCCGCCGCCGAGCGCCGACCGGCCCAAGCTTCTCCGACGCTGCCAAGGCATTCACAGACGAGTTCGAGGTCATCACGCTAGGCGAGCGCAACGCAGACTATGTCGAGTCGAAGGCCGAAATCATCCGCCTTCACCTGACGCCGTTCTTTGGCGATACCCCGATTCGAGAAATTACCGCTGGCAAGGTGCAGGAATATCGTGTTCACCGCCAGACGTCGCGCATCGACCCCAAAACCGGCAAGCCCAAGAAGCCCGCTCGCTCCACTTTGCACCACGAAATCGTAACGCTGCGGCAAATCTTGAAAACTGCCAACCGCAAAGGCTGGATCGAGGCGATCCCCGATATGTCGGCACCTTACAAGACGTCCGGCAAGCTCGAACATCGCGCTTGGTTCTCGCCCGAGGAATACAAGCTACTTTACGAGGCGACGCGCGAGCGGACGAAGAACCCGCCAAAGCCGCGCTGGCGCGCCGTGTGCGAGAATTTTCACGACTATGTTCTGTTTATGGGCAACACCGGGCTTCGCCCTGATGAGTCCGCGCGACTTGAGCTGCGTGACATCAAGATCGTGGACGACGAGTCGACTGGTGAGCGCATCCTTGAGATCGAGGTGCGCGGCAAGCGCGGGGTCGGCTTTTGCAAGTCGATGCCCGGCGCGATCCTGCCTTTCGAGCGCATCAGGAAGCGCAAAGGACTTAAATCGACCGACCGGATATTCGGGAAGACGCCGCGCGATTTGATGAATACCCTGCTCGACGAGTTGAACCTGAAGTTCGACCGCGATGGTCATGTCCGCACCTGCTACAGTCTGCGGCATACTTACATCTGCCTTCGTTTGCTTGAAGGAGCCGACATCTATCAGGTTGCCAAGAATTGCCGCACTAGCGTCGAGATGATTGAGAAACATTACGCCCGCCATTTGAAGAACAACATCGACGCGTCGGCGGTCAATGTTAGGAAACCTAAGCTATTGAAAAAAACATCATCGCGCAGCGACGGTTGACCATTATCGCTTGGCTAAGATTCATTGCCCCTCTATAGGTGGCTTTGGAAATGCGGACGTGGCGAAATCGGTAGACGCAACGGACTTAGACCAATCTTGAGTGCTCGCGGGGAAACCCGCGATGCAGAACTGCTCAAATTCGGGGAAACCTCTCAACTGGCAATCCCGAGCCAAGCCGCAGCGCGAAAGCACTACGGAAGGTGTAGAGACTAGACGGGCAGCACCTAACCCACGGCTTGCCGTGGCACGGTGAAGGGATAGTCCAGACTCCAAACGCCCTTTCGGGCGGCGGTGAAAACCGTAGAGGGTAAGAAAATCCGTCGGGCATTGCCCTTGGGGGTTCAAGTCCCCCCGTCCGCACCAGCCCCTTTCGGCATGATCCATTTACGCCGCCGAACGGTGGCAGGGTCATGCCCGAGCGGGGTATGGCGGCCCGGTCGGGCCGCACCCCGCTTCCGCGAAATGACAATCGAACGGCATTGTCATGGTGGCCGCAGGAATCCCGGACGGGATTCGGCCATCGCCCACAAAGTCTCCGCGAAGCGCCTATTGTCGGTTGGTGCGGGTCTCTTCCGTACGGTGAGCGTTTGGCATCATTCTGGCGTTGGCAATCGCAGCCGGATGCCGCGATCATCGGCTTCGGTCGGATCGACGAACGCATAACAGCGTTCTAACGCGCGGCGAGTGGATTCCAGATCGGTCCAGGCTACCGCCGCCACCCATTTGCGCGCAAAGTCGAGCGTTCGGGCGATTGGCGTCGGTTGGCTGCTCTGCGACATTGCCTTGAGAGCCGTCAGGTAATTGCTGCGATAGACCGTTGGGATGATGATGCGTTCTTCACCCGCTGTAACCAATTCGGCATTCATCATAATGCGCGCAATCCGGCCGTTGCCATCGACGAACGGATGCACCTCTGACACCAAAAACATCATGAACACCGCGCGCGCGAACGGCGTATCAAGGCTGTCATAGTATTCAAACCCTCGCGCAAGTGTGCCTTCGACCTGATCGGGCGCGACAAACAATGTTGACCCGGCGCGATTGGCTTCGATTTTGAAGCGTCCCGGTTGCTTGTCGGGACGCGCACTCATCAGCAATGCGTGGCGGCTTTGCATGAGCGACAGCAGCATTTGTGGATCGCGTGGCGTTTTCGCCATTTCCACCGGATCGGAAACGATCTGCCATGTCCCCAGCACGTCGTGGGCATCTTCGGGACGGTCACGCGGGATCACATTGTTGAACACGATGTCGGCCGCTTCGTTCACGTCGAATTCGGTGCCTTCGATGAAGTTGGAGAAATAGGCTTCATAAAAAGCCAGCACCGAGCGCGCCTGCGCCGACCGCAGTTCGGCCGGCCGCGAAAATGGCGCGGAGGAGCGCAACTCAACATGCAATGCCTCAAACAGCTTGATCCGTTCGGGATCGAAGGGTGTCCCCGCGCCGCGCGCTTTTGCTCGCTCGCCGGCAAGCCGGTCTTCACGCGTGCCGAGCAGCGCGCCGATCAGACGATCGAGCGCAGCAAATTCCTTTATCCGGCCAATCAACGGAGCAATCCGCTTTGCTTCGTCTCGCAGCGCGTTGAGGCCGTCGGTGCCACCCCGCCGGATAACATCATCAAGGCGTGCTTCGATTTCCACGCGGGTCAGTGTCCGGCTGACAACCCCGCCCCTTTTCCGGGACGCGACCATGTTATCTAGGAACGCGCGCGCTGTTGATGACAGGTACAGCCCGCCGATAAAGGGCCGGTCACTGTTAAGCGGTGCTGCGCCGCTACGCGACCGGATTATGATGCCTGGAAGTTCTAGGTCGCGCTTGCGGTCGGATATCACGAAGATTGAGCCATCAGCAGCAGGACGATTCTCTATGGCGGTCCGGTCAGCGATGAGCGCCTTCGGCGCAAAGGCGGCCACCAGTTCCCAGAGCGATCGGCGGACAATCTGTTCGGGCGGATCATCGAGATTGAAGGTATACAGCTTTGTCGCGATTTGACGTATGCGCCCCTGCGCCAAGGCGCGCGACACGGCGGATTTGATCGCCGCGTTCGAGATGAACGCTTCCGGTAGGCCTTCGAGCGAGTTTTTGGGCATTAAGCGCGTCCTTTCCGACCCTATAGCAACTTTTTGTGACTTAAGCACGAATAATTGCAACTTTTTGGGATTTAAGGGATGCGCTTGGATGGCATTTTTCACAGAATGATGACGCGAAGCGGTCCTGGTGATTGATTGGCTATCGCTTTATCAATCAAAATCTTGCTCTATTATGATTGATAAAACGGGTTCTTATCAATCGTGCGCTAGCGATCGCAACCATAAGAGCTAGCCTCAAAGTTTGGTGCTCATCAGCGCATCGGTCGTAAGCTGGTGACAGCACTTTAAGCAGTCTCTCGATAAAATCATCATGTCGTTCGACCGAGGCGAAGGCGCTCAATTCCGCCGGATAAAAGCCAAAGTCCTGCCAGCAAAGTTGCTCAGCTCTGCGTCATTGATGTTCTCGGTCTGATAAGTCGGGTTAGAATCGTGGTGATAGCGGTTTGCAAAATCCAGCACGGCTCGCAATTCAACTGTGTCGGCCTGATTCAGTATCTGATTGGCAGCACCGATACGCTGTTGGCAAATCGTCACAAATTGCCCAACCATCGACCCAGGCGGGAAGTGATCGGCGTAAGCGACCCTCAAGAATGCCTCCAGCATATACCGCAAGTCGGCAGCAACCGTTCGCGCCTGGGCTGGGTCGGCGTTTTGAACATAGGCCGTAGCGCGCGCGAAGCGATGATCGTGTTCTGTAATGCTGTCTTGGTTCACGTCCCACGCCTCAATGACCGAGCCGACGGCGGCGCGCGCGATGCGCATTCCTGCCCGGTTGTTCCGAGGTGCAGCTTTCCAAAGGGCGATCAGGAACGGCTTGGAGTGCGACAGCACGATCACTTGCCTGACACGATCAAGCAATTGCCGTATTTCCTGAACCGTCACCAGCGAGCGATGCTCATCAAGGCTGGTCATTGGATCGTCGATGACCACGATCGAGTTGGCGAGATTTGCGGTTTGCTCAAGCGAGGCAAAGAAGAATGCCAGCGCAAGCGTGTTACGATCCCCAGCACTCAACGCAGTGCGGAAGGACGGTCCGGCGTCCGCCGTCAGCGGCACATCGACATTGTTGATGACGACATTGTACGTGGCGGACGATCCGCCCCGGTTGTTGACGGGGCTGACGCCACCCAATCGGAATCCAGCGTTGAACCTGCCGAGGTAATTGTTGATCGCCGCTTCGTAGGCAGGAAAAATGTTCTGTCGATAGTTGTCCAACGCAATCCGTGCATTGTCGCGCGCAGTCTCCGTGGTCTGCTTCGCGGCCTTTTCAGCCATGTAATCATCACATCGAGGCGCAACTTGCTCGCTGTGCCGTGATTGCTTGGCCTTGAGTCTATTCAGGTCAGTCGTCAGTGCAGCCACGTTGGCGGCCTGTGCTTGTTCTTTCACGATGGCGATCTGGCCGTTCAAACCGACGAGCACATCAGAGATCTCCGCGATCTCGTTTCGCTTGGCGTGATAGGCGTCGATGGCGGCAATCGCGGCGGCACCAAGCGTGGCGACATCCAGTGGCGCGGCGCGTTTCGCATTGAGAGCTGCCTGCATGGCATCCCGCGCGGCCTTCCATGCGCGTGCAATATCCGCCGTGTCGATGGCGAACTCCGGCACATTCAGGAAGCGAAGCCAGAATGTCCGGCGCTGCGTAGCAACACCTACGTCGCGCTCAAATGCAGCGGGAGCTTCGCCACTGTGGGCGCTCGTCAACTCGCGGCTGGCTGCTGCCAAGTCGGTCTTCAACGCTGTATATTCAGCACTGAAATAGGCCCGATAATGGTCGATAATTTCCGACCCGTTCAGCGATTGGGCGCAGAACGGGCAGTCCTTCTCGACCCAAGGTTGGTCATCGCCCGAAAGAATGGCCACGCCATCGCTGACCCATCGTTCACCGTGGGCACCGATTTGCGCCAAATGGGCCTGCACTTGTGCGGCCGCGTTGGCATCAAGATTCGCCATGCTGCGCGCCAACAGCGCATTGATACCGACAGTATCGAAGGCCGGAAGCCCCAGTGCAGAGAATTCTGGTTCGGCTTGTACTGCCGCCGCCGCTTGTGCAGCGGCAAGCGCCCGTTCTGCGGCCTGCAAGGGGGTTTCAACATCATCGACGGCTTGCAGCGCACAGAATTCTTCGACGCCAAGCCCGAACCGCGCCATTGCAGGGATCGCGGCCTCTTTTTGGCGAAGCTGGCGATTATGCTCCTCGATGGCAGCAACATGGCCCTGCAATGCCGTATTGAGCGTGACGCCCTGCGCGCCAAGAATGAGCTCGTGCAAATTTTGCCGGTGGCCGGCCTCGATTTCAATGCCGGCGCAAATATTCTCCGCGACAAAGGCATCATCAAAAACGATCAGATCGCTAAGCGGAGCCGACCATGCGCCATTTTGGAACGTATGCTGTGCACCGCCCAAGCCTTGCACGACGATGTGAGGTGGGTTTGCTGCGCCGACCCGATGACGGTCAGCGATCAATTTCGGATCGCCGTTACTGAGCGAACGGAGAATCGCCGCCATCGTAGTTTTGCCGCGCCCATTCTCGGCATAAAGGATGCTCATCGGGGCGAACGGCAATTGCACGCCTGGTGTGATTGCGTCGAACTGCCCAACATTGTTCAGAGATTGAATATGACTGACCACGACATCCCCCAATTTCAGTCAGCATAGTGGTGGTGCGGAATCAGGAAAACAATACTCTTGTGAGTGGCCTTGCTATAAGCATTCTGGTCTTTTGACTGGATCAGTCCCAATCCTGCACACGATATTCGAATATGGAGCAAGCGTGGCTAAAGCTATCAACCTACCCAATGGGCGCGTTTGGAAGACACAAACGGCAGCGTTGACGCATTTTAAGGAAATGCTTGGCCGATATGCCGACAATGATGTGGTCGAGGACCGTGCCGACCATGACGATCTGATTGCGCTGCTTGAGCGATATGACAGCGCAGTCACTGACCAACCTTCAAAGATCGGTGGTGGCGTTGATCTGTTCTTTCGCAAGCGCAATGTGTTTGATGGCTTCTCGACGCCCAGCTTTTGGGCGCGCCGCACCGATGGTAGCGAGACCGATTTCAGCTATATCTGGGGGGTCAAGGGCGAACCAAAGTCCGATGCGCAGGAGTTCCACGATGCATGCCGCGCGTCTGTGAATGCCGACCTTGCTGCCGCAAAGCGCTATCACTTCAAGGCACACGGCGACACTAACGGACGCGTCCCCTGCGAATTGACGGGCGAGCTGATTGGTATTGAGGAAGCGCATCTTGACCATGCCTATCCGACGTTCGGGCATTTGGTGGTGACGTTTCGCGCGGCACGCGGCTGGCAACATGATGTTCCCGTTGGGATTTTGAGCGAACCCGCTGATGGCCAAGCTACCACCAGCTTCATTGACCCTACTGTATCACAAGCCTTTGTCGCATTTCATCACAGCGCGGCACTGCTTCGTATCGTTCGTGCAAAGGTGAATCTGGCGATGGCAGCAGGTCAGCGCAAACCCAAGGTAAAACAGCCTGTCGCAATTTGATGCTACACTAGCGCCTGAAGTCCGAGCTGAGGCAAGTTTGCATCATTTGTTCCCGTTTTGGTTTTCGCTTTGATTGGAGTTCGGCTATATCGGCATCCATGCAATCTAAGCTGTTCACCATCGAATTGACGCCGGAAGAGACTACGCTGGCTGTTGCCATCGATTTCGATCCTCACGCAATGCTTGGCAACACGCAGGCGTTTCACGTCAATAGCGATCTCGTAGCACAACTCACGAACAGCTTGCTCAGGCGCAAGGCAATCCCTGACCAGCGGTTGAGCTACTTTTCCGATCCGGAATATAACACAGGTGGGCGCGGAAGATCGCGCCGTGACTCGTTCCTACGGCGCGGTCACGATGACGAATCGCTGATACGGCACGGCCATTTTCTGCGATATTTGTGCTATTTCATCTATGGGGCGGATTTGCCCGAGGCTGTTCTGCAATCCTTTGTTCGTGCTGCCAAAGACTGCGGCCCGATCACATCGGGTGACATTGCCCCACTGAGTGCAAAGGCGCGGCAACTTGCTCGGGCGCACCGGCTGGAGCCGAAGGCTGCGGCCGATGAATTTTTCAAGCTCTGCCTCGATCTCGATATGAGTGTGAGCGATTCCGGCAGCATTCGCGGCGCAGTGCTGCAATACCGGCCACGGTGATGGCGACGGCATTCTTCACCCAAGATCAACTAGAAGCCATTGCGGGTGCGCTTGGTGACACCGAGCACGGCCTCACCGGCACCGAGATCGAACAGCTGATTGCCACCTGCAAGATGAATGATTCGGGGCCAGGCACCAAGCGGGTTCGTCTCTACAATGCATTCGCTGAAAGCCAGAACAGCAGACAGAACCGGACCCATGTTCTTGAGTTCGTGCGGCAGGCCATGAAACCTGCGCGACATAGCCGTTTGCCAGAGCGATTTGAGCCGATGCGGGCCCTACTGAATCAGGCGCTTTCGTTTGCTGGGCTGGTGGTCGATGAGATGGGGAAAGTGTCGAACGTGACGGCAGCGCAAACGCTGCCCGAAGCCCAGCGACGTGCACGCGAGTTGCGGGCCGATCTTCAAGGGCGCGGCGTCCATGCCGATGTGCTGAAATTCTGCCAAGCGGAACTGCTTGCCGACAATTATTTCCATGCCGTGCAGGAAGCTGTCAAAAGCGTGGCCGATAAATTGCGCGTTCGCACCGGCTTGACCGATGACGGTGCGGGTCTGGTGGATCGTGCGTTGGGAGGCGACACGCCAATGCTTGCAATCAATGCGCGTAACACGGTGAGCGAGCGCAGCGAACAAAGTGGCTTTGCCAACCTCGTGCGGGGGACGTTCGGCATGTTCCGCAATCCCGCGGCACATGAAGCGCGCATCCATTGGGCAATGACCAAAGAAGATGCTGAGGATCTGTTGACCATTGTATCATTGATCCATCGACGGCTGGATTCGGCGCATATGCCGCCGCGCGCCTGACCCGAAACTAGGCTGCGAGTTGCTGCCGTTGCAAATAGCCCTGCACCTTGGCGGCGACCTCGGGGAACAAGAATGCCATTAACGGCAACAAGTCGGTATCGGGCATATAGGCAGGATCATAAATTCGCATGGCGGCGCTGACCGGCTGCATCCTCAGCGGCCATTTGCCTTTCGTGTCTTCGCTCGTGATCTGCTCGGCGCGCTTGTAGATTTTCACGGCATGGCCGAAGGCCAGAAGCTGCCGGGGGTGGCTCTCGGCCAGCAAGTGCGCGACCTGCACCAGCTTGGTGTAGTTCCAGCCGATGGGCCGTCCTTCGCGGACGCTGTAAATAGCACTAAGCATGGCCCTAATCTCGGCGTCGTTATCGGGGAACTCCGGCAAGGCAATGCCACGGCGCACGATCCGTTCGCGCAACTGGAACCAGTTGGCCCGATTTTCTTTCGTGTGTTTGAAACCGCGCCCGTGTTCCTGCCAGAACTCAAAGAAGTCCGCTCGGTCGATCCGTTCCAGTTCGGCTTTTGCCTGTGCCGTTTCAAACCGGATGCGTTCTTTCAGGGCCGTTTCTTCGCCTTCGTAGTCGAAGGCATAGGCTCGTTGCGCCGGGCGATCCTGCGTTAGCGTGCTGAATGGCACAATCTCCTCACGCCATTCATCGGCCAGCATATTACCGTCACGCACAGGCACACGGTAATGGCAGCGAAGATGAAATGCGCCTTTGGCTTCAGAGATGGCGGTCGTTTCTTCGTCAACGACGAACAGGTTTGAGTTGTTCGGGAACAGCACGTCATCGGTCATCAGGCGGCGATATTCAGGGTCGAACGACCCGAATATCCATATTAGCAGCGCCCCCTCGTTGCGGTAAAACATGCGCCGTTCGACCACAACGCTCAAGAATGTGGTTGATAGCTGTACCTCGAAGGCCAACATGCCCTGGTCCGAATCCGCTTGCACGTCCGGTCGGCGATAGGCGGCGGGATCATGGATGCTGCGCCAGGTCTTTTCTTGCGCGATGGCTCGGTAGGCCAGATCTGCGCTCAGACTGCGTTCGATCAATTCCTTGATGCGCTTGTGCGGGGCGCTTTCGCGCAATCCGTGATATTTGCGCTCCCGTATCTGCGCCTCGGTCAGCGGATGGCGAGTCTGCGCGGGGCATGACCCGTCCTCGACGCGGTGGCGGAAGAAAAACCGCTTTTCGGTGGTAGCTACGAGATAGACCGGCGTGGAACAGAGCGCACAGCAATACTGCGGTCGTCCATCCTTCATCCGCTCAACGACAACGTTGCGCGCAATGACAAGGTTCTGGTGCTGGTGGCTTTCGATGAAATCGACGGCCTTCCGGTACGTGGCGTCGACCAAATCCATGATCTCGGTGATCTCGGGCTTCTGCACGGCCCGCGCAGAGCTTAGCCCGTCAATGGTGATGTTCCGGGCAATCATCCCGTCCATCGCCATCAACCCACAAACTGGCGGAGTTCCGCTCGTTCGGCATTACTCAACGCAAAATGCGCGGTCACATAATTAGGCTGGATCGTTTTGCTGACCCGCCCATCTCCGATGAAATCCACGACAAGCCTGAGAGCAGGATTGAAACGACGGCGCGGCCAGCCCATTGTTTCATCCAGTGCCCGCACGCTGATGGTGCCGGACAAGCTAAGCACTTCTTTGGCCAGTTCGCGGGAATCGGCTTTGGTGTCCCAGCCCAGGACCGGCTTATCGAGCACCTCATAGGCATATTTGGTTAGTTGGTAGCGCGCAGGCGAGCCGATGAAACTGACCTCTTTGACGAAACCGTAGGATTCGAGATCGCCAAGACCGTCCAGAAGTGCCTGCTTGGTCAGGTCGGGATAGGCTTCACAAAGCTGCTCAAGACTGGTCCATTCATGGGCAAGCCCATCCTGGCAATGCTCGATCAGGTATTTGGCGGCGGCGGCTGTCCCACCCGTCAATTCAATGGTGCGGGCGCCTGTACGACTGTCGATGTCATCGACCCGCTCGTGGAGGTCATTGACGCCCTCGGAGACATCCCGCTCCCAATGTTGGCGAGCCTTTGCTGTAGGGTCGGGCAAAATTTCATTCACCAGTTCGGTCGCTGCCGAACCCACCACAGGTATCACACCCGCGACTGCACGGGCGACGGCGCGCCCAATGTCGGCCTTACGGAAGGTCTCCGGCGGATCAATTCTCCGGGTGCTATTCGTTGAATCGGCCATCACTACGCTCCAGCATTCTACGTAGCAGAACATATCAAAAACATGAAGCGCATTTGCCATGTTGTTCACTCTGGAATGGACACGACTTCATCATCGGATTGCCTGGTCCTGAATGCCAGCTGTCGATCGATAAGCTGACATTTGCCTACTCGCCCGAGGCATGACCTTCACAAGCAAGGGATGTATGGCAGGTTTCGACGAACCCATTTATGCGCGGCAATGGCAGAAATGTTGCAAACGCTGACGATCATCATTTAACCAACGGGTAGTATGATTACTCAATTGGCACCTAATTGGCGCTGCCTGGTGGCAACCCGCTCTACGCGCTCACGCGCACCAAGCCTGTAGTCTTGGCCCTTCGGGTGACGATCGGGAGCGTGGGGAGATGAGCGGGAATTTTTAGGGTCGCACTCTGCCCCGCGCTGCGCGCTCCTGAGGGTGCGGCATTTTTAAGCTGACCCGCTGGCACTCTTGCCTCTCTCCTGGCCGGACGCCCGCTGGCCCACAGGCCCGGGCGCAGGACGTCCGTCTGCGTCGCGCCGTGCAAGGGTGCCGTTTCCTGTTCGGCCGCTGCGCGGCGAACTTCCTGCAATGATATTGAACTGATTGTGGACGGCGCGGATGCGCCGGCGTGTGTGTGGCCGTCCCCGAAGAGGGGGATGGGCGGCGCTTCCGGCTAGGCCCGCCGCGCTCAGGCGCAACCCGGCAAGCCGGGTCTTTCACTTCGTTACAGCCTTACAGGTGCGCCTGATCCCGGCGGGCCTCTTGGTCGCTCTTTGCCGCCCACCCCCCTCTCCGGGGGCGTGTGGTTTTAGAGGCGAGGAGGCGACGATGGCGGATCAAGGCAGGATGCGGCGGAGCAGAGGCAAGGGCGAGGCAGAAGGCAGCGCGTCAAGCGCATCGCTTTATGACGAGGTGACGGCCAAGATCATTGCCCAGCTTGAAGCGGGCCGCTTCCCGTGGGCGCAGCCGTGGAGTTCAGCGGCGGCAGTGCCGGGACTCCCCCGCAACGCGGTTTCGGGGCGTCCCTATTCGGGCGTCAATGTTCTCATTCTGTGGGGCGCAGTCATTGAAGGCTGTTACCCGTCACAGGATTGGTTGACCTTCCGGCAGGCTCTGGCCGCTGGCGGATGCGTCCGCAAGGGTGAGCGCGGTCATACGATTTTCTATGCCGACCGCTTCACGCCCGAAGATGGACGCGAGAAGGGCGAGGGCGCGGAGGGCGAACCCCGTTCAATTCCGTTTCTCAAGCGCTTTGTCGTGTTCAACGCGGCGCAGTGTGACGGACTGCCCGAGCGGCTGACAGCCGACCCCACGCCGTTACCGGCCCGCGAACAGCATGAAAGCGCGGAAGGCTTGATTGCCGCGACCGGCGCGGATTTCCGCATCGGCGGAGCGCGGGCATTCTATGATGTGGGCGGCGATTATGTGCAGGTTCCGCCGCAACCAGCTTTTACCCGCCAGATCGACTTTTACCGGACGGCCTTGCACGAACTCGGCCACTGGACGGGAAGCAAGACGCGGCTGGCGCGTGACCAGTCGGGGCGTTTCGGTTCCGCGCTCTATGCCCGCGAGGAATTGTGCGCCGAACTGGCATCGGCCTATCTTTGCGCGGCGCTTGGTATCGTCCCCACCGTCCGCCATGCCGATTATCTCGGCTCTTGGCTTACCTTGCTGCGCGCCGACAATCGCGCCATTTTCAAAGCCGCCAGCCAAGCCAGCAAGGCGGCTGATTTTCTGTTGGCGTTCGTTCGTGAGAGCGAAACCGCGATGGCCTGTGCGGCATGAGCGCGGCGCTGCCTCTCGATTCCGAGCAAACGCCCATCGGTGAGCAGACGCTGGTTCACGGCGTTGCGCCGATCACACCCCGCGACCGGCTCGCCATGCGCGCCAAGGCGCCGCTGGAGCCGCGCAAGACGCAGCGCCCCGCCGACCACGGCCTGTTCGACACCAACGCCCGCAATCAGATCGAGATGTTTTGAAAGGACTCCCCATGCTTTTGCTCACCCAAGACCTGCGCGCGCGGATGATCGCCAACGGCCAGAGCCGTGGCGATCATCTGCCGGTCGTCAAATTCTTCAATCCGGTCGGGGCTGGAACTTGGCTGTTTTCCGAACTGGACGAAGACGGCGACTCCCTGTTCGGGCTGTGCGACCTTGGTTTCGGTTGCCCCGAAATGGGGTCGGCCAGCCTTGCCGAGATTGTGGCGGTGACGCTGCCGTTCGGTCTCGCCATCGAGCGCGACCTTCATTTTGAAGGGCGCTTCCCGCTGACCATCTATGCCGATGCGGCCCGCCTGTGCGGAGGCATCACCGAGGATGAGGCGCGGCTTGAGGCCGCAGCCGCCGCCGCGCCCGCGAGGATTCAGCCCTTCCGCCACCTTGACCCCCTCAAGGTGCGGCAGACCCCGCGCGGGATGGTCCCGCGCGGGAAACCGGCCCCGCTCCCATCCCCCCCCAAGATGCACCGGGAGCGGGGCCACCCCAGAGCAAGGAGTGAGTATCATGCACATCGACCAAATTCCGCTCGACCACCTTTCGGTTTCCAAAGCCAATATGCGTAGCGGCAAGAAGCCGCCCGACATTTCGGACATATTGCCGTCGATCATCAAGCGCGGCGTGATTTCGCCGCTGTTCGTGCGGCCCAACTGCACCCCCGGCCATTTCGAGATCGTCGCGGGCAAGCGCCGCTACTATGCAAGCCTTGAGGCCGCGCGGCAGGGCCAGGACGGCGTTACGCTGCCCTGCATCACGCTTGGCGAGGGCGACGACGCCGAGGCGCTGGAAATCTCGATGATCGAGAATATGCTTCGGCAGAATCCCGATCAGGTGACGCAGTGGGAAAGCTACACGCGGCTGGTCAAGGAAGGCCGCAGCGTCGAGGACATTGCCGCGACCTTCGCGCTGACCGAGTTGCAGGTGAAGCGCATTCTTGCGCTGGGCAATCTGTTACCACGCATCCGCGAGGCATTCCGCGCCGAGGAAATCGACGCGCCCACGGTCAAGCACCTGACCTTGGCGACCAAGGCACAGCAAAAGGCGTGGCTGGCGCTGTTCGAGGATTCGGACGGCTATGCGCCGCGCGGGCAGCAGTTGAAGGCGTGGCTGTTCGGCGGCACGTCGATTGCGACCGGCGCGGCGCTTTTCGACCTTGCCGCTTTCGATGGCCAGATCGTCAAAGACCTATTCGGCGATGAAGGCTATTTCGCCGATGCCGATCAGTTCTGGGCCGCGCAGTCCGCCGAGATCGAGCGGCGCAAGGCCGCCTATCTCGAAGACGGCTGGAGCGCGGTCGAGATCGTTCCTGCCGGTGTCTATTTCCAGACGTGGGAGCATGAAAAGACCCCCAAGCGCAAAGGCGGGCGCGTCTATATCGACGTCAACGGCAAGGGCGAGGTGGTGTTCCACGAGGGCTATTTGACCCACAAGGAGGCGCGTCGGCAGGGTGAGGGCGGCGGTGATGCGGGCAAGCAGCCCGCAGCCGCACGGCCGGAAATCACCGCAGCCATGACCAGCTATGTTGACCTGCACCGCCATGCGGCGGTGCGGTCGGCGCTTGCCGCGAATAGCGGCGTGGCGCTGCGCGTCATGGTTGCCCATGCGATTTGTGGTTCGCCCCTGTGGGGGGTGAGGGTGCAGGATCAGCGCAGCCGTAACGAAGCGATCACCGAGAGCGTCGAGGGCAGCGTTGCCGAAGCCCGCTTCGACGAGCGGCGGCGCGCGGTGCTTGCCGTGCTGAACTTCGACCCCGACGAAGCCAGCATTACCTTGGGCCACGAACCGAGGAACGGCGTCAGCGGATTGTTCCAGCGGTTGCTGGAACTGCCCGATGCGGTTGTCATGGAGGTCTTGGGGGTGGTTATGGCCGAGACACTGGCGAGCGGAACCTGCCTGATCGAAACCATCGGCCTTCACCTTGGCGTCAAAATGGCCGATTATTGGGTGGCGGATGATGCCTTTTATGGCCTGATCCGTGACCGCGAGGTTTTGACCGAAGTGCTGCGCGAGGTCGGCGGCGATACCGTGGCGCAGGCCCATGCCGCCGAAAAGGGCAAGACGATCAAGGGCGTCATTGGCGACTATCTGACCGGCGGCAATGATCGCGCCAAGGTTGAAAATTGGGTGCCGCGCTGGATGGCGTTTCCGCCATCGGCCTACACCCAGCGCGGCGGGGTGGCGACGGTTGCCGCCGCCAACCGCGCGGTATGGCTGGCCGAACCCGAAGCGCCGCTCGATCCCGACCCCGCCGCCGCAGATACGGCGGACGAGGTGGAGGGCGGCGATACCGAAAGCGCCGATGCGCTGGAGGAGATCGACGAGCAACGCCTTGCGGCGTGAGCGGGGAGCGGGCGGGAATGTGCCGCCCGCTCTTGTCCGCGTCACGCGCGCCACAAAGCCCCGTCCGGCAGAGCCGGACGGGGCTTTAGTGCCTTGTCATTTTGGATTGCGGCTGGGCACGAACCTGACCTGATGATGTGGATTCCAATCTCTGCGCGTGAACTGGCGGGCGGATCGGGGCGGGGCGGGATGCAACGCTGACCGAGTCCGTCGCCGCCTTCCTACAGCCTGCACCAGCAGCCCTGTCACCAGCAGCCACAGAACCCGGCGCGACGGAGCGATTCCATTCCCTGCCCTGTCGGCAGGATGCCGCGACGTGGCTCGACAATCCCACCCTGTGACTTCGTGCGGTAAAGTTCCGTCAGCCGGACATTGAACGCGCGCGTCCATCCTTGCCAAACATCCTTGCGTCCGATGGCCAGAACCGCGCTCACCCACGGCCTCGTCAATGGCTTTGGTTGGCAGCGGACGGCTGCGCCTCTTGCCCCTTGCTGCAACGGTTGGCCCGAAGTTTCTTCCCCTGGGCTGCGCCCATTCCTCGCGGAACCAAGAAACCCCAGTCTGCACCGTCCTCCACTGTGTTCCGGCCCACCACCCATTCGCCTTGCGAATGGGACCCTGAGTGCGTGCAGCAGGGCAAGCCCCTGCCTTTAACCAGCCATCGAGGCCGCGAATGAGCGCGGGGTTCGACCAACGCAAGGAGAAGTATCATGGCAAATATCGGCACCTTCAAGAAGTCCGGCGACACCAACTACACCGGCGAGATCGTCACGATGAGCTTGCAAAAGAAGAACGTCGCCATCGTCGCCGAGGAAGCGAGCGAGAATGAAAACGCCCCGTCGCACCGGGTGTTCGTGGCCAAGGCCGAGATCGGCGCCTGCTGGCAGAAGACCTCCAAGGAAGGTCGCGACTATCTCTCGATCAAGCTCGACGATCCCAGCTTTACCGCCCCGATCTTCGCCAGCCTGTTCGCCGACGAAGATGGCAAGTCGTTCAACCTGATCTGGTCACGCGCCCGCACCTCGAACGGCAACTGACCACCGCATCCAAGCCCCACTCGGCATTGCCGGGCGGGGCTTCGTGGTGCAATGTCTGAAATGTTGGGGGGTGCTAACAGTCGGGTTTTAGGATTGTAATTCAGAAAGCTGCCGCGCGTTTCTTCATCGATGTCGGACTGTGCCACTCGACGGGAAACGCGCTCCGAATGGTTCGTTGGGCAATCGCGCGGAATTGGCGACGAAGCTGATCGTATGATAGGCTCCGCAGAGTGCGAAAATCTCCAACTGCTGCTCTTTTGTCCAATCGCTTTCAAATTGAGCGACCACGTCATCTTCGACCCGGCCTATCGCGCACAGATTGTCTATTGCCTTCAATAGACTTGCCTCCTGTTCCGACCACAAATCTGAATCAATCCGGGCCGTTCGGGTTGCGTCGATTTGCGCCTGAGTAAACTTTGCGGCGGCGGCGAATACGCTAACATGGACACCCCACTCATATTCGCAATTCTTGTTGGCGGTGACCCGCAGAATCACGACCTCGCGGATGCGCAAAGGAAGCGGACTTTCCCTATCCAAAAGGTTTGGGACGCCCTTTCTAAGGAAGCGGAGACTGTTCGCGAAGGTTCGAAACAAGCTCAATATGTATCCATCTTGCTGTGGGTAAGCGGCCAGAACCGCAGCGACGTCGGATGGAAATGGCTCGGTTATTGGACTCAATCGATTTGTCATCATTCGCCTCTGTGCTACAAACAAGGTAGCAATCAATATGCTACTTTTTATGTAGCGTCAATCAGGAGTTGAGATTTGGTAAAGCTACCCGGAACGCGTGTTCGCGGTTCAAATACCGGGCGCCCGGTTATGGCGCTCCTCGATGTCTTGGGACAGCGATGGACGTTGCGGCTTTTGTGGGAACTGGGCCATGGCAGCGCGACATTTCGCGCACTTCGCACACGGTGCGAGGACGTTTCCCCAACGCTGCTGAACAAGCGGCTGAAAGACCTAAGGGAGCTAGCTTTGATTGAACTTGGTGATAACGGGTTCGCCTTGACCAACCTTGGATTGGCGCTGGTCAGTAAACTCGCGTCGCTTGATAGCTGGGCAAATGATTGGGCCGATCAACTCGCGGAGCGACGGTAGCTTTCGTGAGAGCCATCGCCTCCATCGAACGACCGAAATCTCATCGGGAGATGCCATCCCCCTGCATAGGAATCTGCACGCTGGATCGTACCGCCAGCGTCTGCACCGGCTGCGGTCGCACACTTGGCGAGATCGCCGAATGGGAGAGCGCGACCGCCAGCCGTCAGCATGAAATAGTCCGGCGATCGTCGTCCCGCATGGGAAGCAACGCTTCACATCCCGCCTGAAACCTCAAACCCCCAAGCGCACCCAATGCTCCTTATTGTCAGAAGTAGAAAGCCGCTTTGGGTGCGCTTGTCTTAGGGGGTTTGTCTGATTTGTCTTTAATGCAGGATATGCCTAGCGGCGCGTGTTGTCTTACATTGCCCCTGTTTCACTGACGTTTCACCGGGCATGATTGATGGCGACAAATCCACTATCGAACAGCGCGACGCTCACCATTCGGCTTGATGCCGATGCGCTCGCTGCGTTCGACAGCTTCGCTGTGGCACGTGGCGGACGAAGTGCAGTGTTGCGGCAGATGATCGAACAGACGGTGCGGGAGATCGCAGATCGTCCCTTCATTGACCGTCCCGATGGAGTCGCGCGCAATCGTGTTTCGCTGCGATTTACCGATGTCGAGATCGCCGTGATCGAGGTTCGGGCGGCGCAGCGTTCGACTGATCGCGCGGGGTGGATCAAGGCCTTGGTGCGCCGCCACCTGGCATTGAAATCGCGGGTCGATGACGGGCTGCTTGCCGAACTTGCGCCGATCAGAATGCAGTTGCTGCGTATCGGCCGCAATCTCAATCAGGCGATGAAGGCCGCCAATGCGTCGATGCTCGAAACCGGCGACAAACAGATCGAACCCGAGCTGCGACGGATCGCTGACATGCGGATGGAAATCTCCGAGCAGGTGGCAGCCGTTGGCGATGCCATGCGCGGCGATGCGAGCTATTGGACGGTCGCAGACTGATGGGTCTGGAATCCGCCTTGTGGGAAGCGACACGTCCGGCGTTTCGTGTGCGCTATATCCATGACCCTGCCAGCACGCCGCGCGTCCCGCTTTATGCCAGTTACGGCTTTGCCACCGGCCCGACCGCGCGGGCCAAGTTGGCACGGATTGTCCGCAAGGCACCTGAGGTCGTGGTCAAGGTCACGGGTCGGCAACGGGGCGGCAACCATGTCAAAGCCCATCTCGACTATATCGGGCGCAAGGGTGAAGTGGACATCGAAACCCGCGACGGCGAAATCCTGACAACCAAGGAAGACGTTGCCGAGCGCGCGACAGAGTGGAGCGACACGCTCCAATGGCGGTCGCGGCCTACGGTGTCGTCGGTGTCATTGATCTTCTCGATGCCCGAAGGCACTGATCCCGATAAAGTGCTGGGAGCCGTCCGCGCGCTGGCTCATGCCGAGCTGAGCGACAATCACGATTACGTTCTGGCCCTCCATACCGATACGCCGCGCCCTCATGTTCATCTGACGGTTCAAGCGGAGGGGCTGGATCGCAACCGCTTCAATCCCCGTCCGGTTCAGCTCAATCGTTTCCGTGAACGCTTTGCCCGTGAATTGCGCGCACGGGGAGTAGCAGCAGAAGCCACGCCGAGGCGCGCGCGCGGACAGGGAATCGCCGGATCGAGCATGGCGCTGGTCAAATTACGGGCGCGGCTACGAACCGAAGGGAGCCGTCAGATTGCGAACGCAGACCGTCGCACCAACGAACAGGCCATCGCCGTCGCGCGAGGCCAGGATCAATTGCCGCCATTCATCGCCGCTGGCACGTTGCGCTGGCGAGAGATACGCCGTGCCTATGAACAAACTGCCGCCGCGCTGGACGCTACTGGGCAAGCGGACGACCGCGCGCTCGCCAAGGATGTTCGCACTTTTCTCGAAAAACATCAGGGCATGAATGCTACACCAGAGGTGTTCGCGGCGCACGTCGCGCGACAATTGGACCGGAGCGTCAAACCAGAGCAAGTCGTGCCGCCCGAACGGTCAAATCCCAATAAGGGCCGGAGCCGATAACTCAGCGATTCCGCCCGTCACGTTGCAAAACCTGTTCCTGTGTGATGTCGCGCACCCTTTGGGCCTGCTGGTTCCGCACCTGAATGAGGGCGATTTTCTCACCCTTGGCGATGCGGATAGCAACCTCCTGACGTCTGGCCTCAACCTCCTTTGACGCCTTGGCTGGATCGTCAGGGTATTTTGCGCGGGCAATCGAGATGGTTTGGGCCACCAGACTTTGTGCGCGGCGCAGGTCCGGGTCACGGGCATTTTCGGCGTGGGACTGGTTCAGGAAACGATCGGAGAGGGCTTTGAGCTTGCTCAGTTCATCTTCGGACTGTGACGGCTTTACGCCAGCCTTCCTCCCCTCGCGGCGTTTCTCCCGTTCGGATATCCTCTCGCGCAGAAGGTCAGCTTCTGCCTGGACTAATTTGCTTGGGCTGTAATTCTCGACCGCCAGCCCTTGCGAGGCGGCAGCGAGATATGCCGCTCTCTTGAACTGATCTCCACCACCGATTTTGATCGACGTCCAGCCGTTCGCCTTGGCGATCCGTATGATGTCGGGAAGCGCGTCGATACTGCTGGTTTTGAGCCGGTCGCCCGCAATCCGCACAATCGGGGTTTTATCGTCGGAGGTGCGATAGAGCTTATTGCCGACACGCAGAAATTTACCGGTCAGGTCGTCGGTGATTGTGGGTGGCTCGGGCTTGCGCTTTGGTTTGTCCGGGGCTGTCTTAGCCGTGACCGGCTTGGGCTTGGACTGCTTCGACTCATTTGACCGGTTGCGCCCCGGAGGCGTGTTCCCCTCAAGCTCATCAGCCATTTTCATCGCCTTCCTCTATGACTAAACTTGCATTGCCGTGGACATCCAGACTTACCAGATCGGGATCGAAGCTCGGATAATCTTCGATGCGGACGTCTTCCGGCTTTATTGGATGCGCGGGATTTCCTTCGAGTTCTTCGGTGGTCATGTCGCGGAACGGCGCGGGCGCAATTGTTACGATGGCCTGTTTTTCGATGGGCGGAACGATAGGTGCCGGAATCGCCCGTTTTTTGAAGAAGCGACTCTTAAAGTAGAAAATCTTGGTGCCGATGATCGGCGGGATTCCTCCGCGCAGCAGGATCAGCTTATCCGCCGGAAATTGCATCAGCTCCTGGGGCAGCAGCAAGGCGCGGCGCTGATCGGAAATTGATTTTGACCGGTTGGCGAGCAGGCCGTTTATCGTGAGGGACCGGGTGACACTCTCCTGCCCGACATAACCGATGCGATCCGACAGCTCGTTTGCAACACGAAGTTCCTTAGGTGTGAAAGCGACTTCAACCCCGCAGTTGGCGACGATCTCATCGGCCAAATGCTCGCCATAAACACCGCGCAATTGCGAGCGAGACTGGATCACTGGGAGCAGACGGATGCCGTAGCCCGCGACGTAAGAAAAGGCGCTGGCGAGCACCGATGCGCGGCCAAGCCGGGCAAATTCGTCGAGGATGACCAGCACGGGAACTGGCGTCGCTTCGCTCGGCAATTCCCGGACATTCTGGTCAATGAGCTGCTGAAAAAGCAAATTGTAGAGCGGAGCGATGCGGTCGAGTTCGTCAGGTGAAACACCGAGATAGATTGAAATGTGACGCTTACGCAGATCGCGCAGGTCAAAATCGCTAGCGGCGGTTGCCGCGTCCACGAGAGGGTTGAGCCATAGGCCAAGGACGTTGGTGATGGTCTTCTTGATGTCGGCAAAGCTGTTGTCGGAACCACCGGCAAAATCGGCCAATGCCGTTCGGCATCCCGTGGACAGGCTGAGTTTGGGATTGGCCAGCTCCTTTTTGAAGAAGCTGCGCGCATCGCCTTCAGTCAGATAACGATAGATTGCGCCCATCGTCAGCGGTTCGTCGTTGGTTTCCGCGAGCCAGGCTCCGACACCGGCAAAGCCGGTACGCGCGCCGTTTGCCCAGAATGCTTCGCCGCGTTCGGGCGTGGTAAACAGCATCGTTGCGATCTTTTGCAGCTCGATGATCACGTCGTCGGGGTCGCTGCGGTCGATATAGGCGAGCGGGTTATAGCGCGCGGTGAGTCCCTGCCGGTCGGTCGGGTTGAATAGAAAGACCTGCTGGCCATAGTGCGCGCGGAACCCCGCACTCGCATCGAAATTTTCGCGTTTAACGTCGAGAACGACGACGGAGCCAGCCCATGTCAGCAAATTGGGAATGACAATGCCGATGCCCTTGCCCGAACGGGTTGGCGCTTCGACAAGGACATGCTCACTCCCGCCAAAAGTCAGGAAGCGCCCGCCTTTGCGTCCAACGACAATTCCCAAGGCCGAGCGGAAACCATGCCGCTTGAGTTCACGCTCATTGGCAAAACGAGCGGCCCCGTGGAGTGGTGCGCCGCGCGACCAAAGGGCATAGACCAGCCCGGCAAGCAGCGTGACGCCGCCCACCAGACCGCCTGCCATAGCCTTCACGACGTGGGGATCGCCGCGATAATACCAGAAAAACTGCGGCATCTTGAGCGGGTCATAAGCTGCCACAGGAAGGCCCAGAATTACCCAACCAATCATGCTGGCAATGGCGAGCGCGATCAAAGCCCCGAGCGGGATGGCGATCAAATATCGAGCCGCCCCACCGTCAGGCGAGGTGCCTGCTTTCTGGGTCATAATAGATCTCCGTCACCCGAAATTCGCCATCGGTTTTCTTGGTCTGGACGACGACATCGACGAGCATTTTGAGCAGCGCGCGAATGTCGCCGCGTGCCAGATCGGAGCCGCCTTCGCTTTCCTTGACCAGCAAAGTCAGTTGCTCGAACGCCAGTTCGGCGGAATCGGCATGGATGGTCGTGATCGAGCCGGGATGGCCGGAGTTCACGTTGCGCAGGTAAAAGAACGCCGTCCCGTCACGCAATTCCTGGAGCAAAATACGGTCGGGGCGCATCCGCAGCGCGCTTTCGAGCAAATGCTTTGCCGTGACATTGGCCGTGCCCTGGCCGTCCTTGGCATAGAGCATGTGGACCACATTTTTGTGCGGGACGATCAGTTCGCGCGTGTCCTCGATCGTCAGCAACCGTTCCTCTGGCGGGATGAGCTGGATTAATCCCTTAGATAGCGTGGTCTTTCCCGATCCGGTCGCGCCGGAGATCAGGATGTTGAGCCGCGCCTTCACTGCGCCGTCGAAGAATTCAACATGGCGGCCGGCTTTGAGCAGCGCGAGCAAGTCCAGTTCCTGAGAAGACACCTGCTTTTCGGCGATGCGCGTGTCCTTGAACAAACCCGCCGCTTCAAAATCCGCCAGCGTCATCGTGACTGTGGAAGGTTTGCGCACGGTGATCGACACGGTTTCATCTGGGACGACGGGCGGCACGATGATTTGCACCCGTTCGCCGGTTGGGAAGATTGTTGATACAATGGGATTTTCGCGGGTAACGTCCTGCGAAGTGAACGCCGCCGCAGCCGTCGCCAACGCCATCAGATTCTTGAAATCGAGACTTGGTTCGCTTTCCCATGTCCAGCCTCCACGGCGTTCAATGCCGACTTCGCCGGGTCGGTTGATGACGAGTTCGGTCACACGCTCGTCATCGAGATATTTGCGTAAGGGCGCAGTCACGCTGTCGAGGACAGCGGTGTTTTTGCCCGGTGCGGCCATTATTTGCCCAGCGCTTCCATTATTTGAGACTGAGGCCGTAAACGGTCGAGAAATCGAAATCCTGGGCGACGGTAATGCCGACATCTTCACCCTGATTTTTGCGCAGCACGGGTTTGATCTGGCCGTTCTGTTGCAAGATCGTTGAAGCTACGTCGGAAGGAACACGGGTGGTATTGGAGGCGCTATTGCCGACAGCTTCCGCGCCCACGGTGGCCGCGTCTTCAACCAAGCTGAAGAGCAGGGCCGTGCCGAAACGCTGCCAGAAGAAGTTGTTGACGCGCCCATCCACGCCGCCGCGCCCAAGCGCGTCGGTTGCCGGTGAAGCGACATCTATTGCGATGCCTCGCGGGGTAACGGCCCGCGTCCACAAAACGAACAGCCGGTATTGGCCGCGATTGAGTCCACCCTGATATTCGCCGAGGATTTTCGTGCCTTTCTCCATCAGCACGACACGGCCATTGTCGGAGTAGATGTTGCGCGGGACGATGCAGCTCACATATCCGGGTTGGCTTGAGTCCATTGCGGATTGAAGAACGCAGGGAATGAAACTGCCCGCTGTGATTAGGAAATTGCGATCAGGAAGTGGCCGGGCCTGCGCCTGCCCGATCGCCGATGCCTGGCGGAGCGTGTCGAGATTGGTGGCCGGAGGCGATGGCTGGCGTCCGGCATTCGGCGCGCCGCCGTAGTCGCTGGAGCGAACGCCCGCGCTGCCACTGTCACGTTCGCCGCCATAGGCAATCAGCGAAGACCGCCGCGCGGCTTCGCGAAGCGCTTCGGCTTGTGATGGCTGGCGGGCTTGCTGTGCGGCGGATGGAGAAATCTGTGTCGGCGCAGGCCCGGCACCAATCGCGGGAACAATCGGTTCTCCTAAGGCGATTGGTGCATTTGGATCAGTCGCTGCACCCGCAAGCGTGGGTGCGATCACGGTTGCCGGATCATATTGCGCAGGTTCGAGCGCCGGTTTGGGTTTGACCGGGGGAAGGGTAGAGTTCCCGATCAGCCCCGTTCCCAGCGCCAACACCGTAAACATGATGGCACCAGCGGCAGCGGCAAAACCGATCATCTTCTTCGGGTCTATTGCCGAGCCGGGCATCGACGGCATTTTGCTGGCACGCTCGGTGGCCGGTGCGCGGTCAATATCGTCAAGGTCAGGGGTTTGATCGGCGGTAGCGCGTTCGCCTTTTGACATTTCGGCCATCACTTTGGCTCCCCATTACCCTGACTTGGCGTTCGTTCGACGATGCTGGATGCTGTTCCCGTCTTAGGGTCACGGCCATAGAAATCCCGAGCCTCATTGAAGACGCACAAAACCTCCCTGCCGCGACGCAAGCGGAGCTGCGCAAAGACGCCGTGGATCACGACAAATTCGTCACGGACATCGAAGGGAACTATGCTCTCGCTGCCATCGGGATTGACCGCGAAGAATGCCGGGAGTTCGCGCTGGTTGGGGAATCGTAGCGCAGTGAACTGACCGTTATCGGTGATTTCGGAGGGCTGGATCGCCGACGAACCTTGCACCGAATAGCTCAAGTTTCGCTTGCCTTCGAGGACAGCGAGATCAAGCGCCGAGCGGATCGCGCCTGCTTGCAACGCGACGGCCCGGGTGTAGGCGGCCTGCGTTGCCGCCGCCTGAGCAGCGGCGGCTTCTTCGCGCGGATAGCGGAACACGACTTTGAAGAAAGTGTCAGCCGAACGCGAGCCGATGGCCCCACGCCGTGCCGACAGCTCGAATGTATAGGTGCGATTGCCCGTGCTGGATCGGGTGATGACGATCAGATTGGTCGATCCAGCCAACTCGCGGGGTTTGATAAACAGCGAATTTTCGGCCGGGGCGACTTCCCAAGATACCGTATCGCCGAGCGCGACATGCTCGACCCGCTCGCTGGGCGAAAATACGATCTGCGTTGCCGAGCGGAAAACGCCGACAATACGGAAAACTTGCGTGTCGCTGTAGATCACTTCGCGGATGCGATTATCTTGAGGCATTGAGCGGGGCGTTTCGCTTGGCATTGCCGGTTCACTGCTGAGCAGGAACGCAATTGCCGTCAGGCCGATAATTCGCTTCATTGCGTCACCTCCAGGTCGGCACGATAGGTCTGCACTTCCAGGCCGAGAGGGTTTTTGAACCGCTGCTGTTCGGTGGTCGGCGTGTCGGTGGTGTCGTAAGTCACGGTCGCAATGGCGGGGGTGTCCGTGACAGTCGAACCGCGCTGGAGCGTCTTGGTGAAGCGTATCTGGGCGACCTTCGCGGAAACGAAGGTGACGGATTTGACCGCGATGAACACCGTATCAAGATCGGTGAAAACCGATTGAGGCGACTTGGGATTGTCTTTTCCGTAGAAGGCCGTCCACCGCGCCTGCTCGTCGCGCGAGGACATTGCTAACACGCCCTCGAAAAATTCCTTGCGCGCCTGCGGTATCCAGCCTTCGCGGTTGCGGACATAATCGGCGAGGAAATATTTGGCGACGGCCTCGTTATAGGTGATTTGCCGGTCGCCCGACATCGGCGAGGTGATCTCGCTCGCGCCAGTCGCCTTGTCCACGGTAATGACATAGGGCGCGACGGTCTTGAGCGGCGTCAGCATCGCTATCGCTGTAACCCCGGTGATCGCCAGTCCGCTCGCCACCCCGGCGACCATCCACGCCAGCCGCTTCGAGCGATTGGCCGCGATCAGCCGGTCGTGATCCCAGCTTGCGGCTTCCGCAAAATAGGCTTTGAGATCCTCCCGGCCAGTGATGCCTCCCGCCATGACGCTCAACAGCTCCGGTGAGAGGTTTGCGGAGACAGGGTGCTGATTGGCGGCACTTGGCGTTCTGGCCTGCCATCTGGAATTGCGGACTTCGGCGAAGCCGGGTTTTTCTCGGGGAACACCTCGACACCCCTGCGTTCTGGTCCTTGGCTAGGCGCTTGGCCTGCGGGAGTGGACGTGCCGCTGACCGGATCGACGGATGGTAGAATCGAACCATAGGGATTGGCCGGGCGGCGCTGCTTGCCATTGCATTTGGCCAGGTTTGGCGACTTTGCGCCTGCTTCGGCAATGCCGACCGGCGCAATCAGCGCCAATGCTGCCAAGATACTTATTATACGCTTTCCCATGACCCTATCCCTTTATGGTGTTCCCCGGCTGACCGAGCCTGACGTCCGCATCCGGGCGATGCCCCGCGCAAAGCCGCGTTCGATGGCGCGGCTGGTTGCCTGCGTAGCCGTCGCGCCGCGTCCGGCGACAAAGCCGCCCGCCGCTGCGATCGCCGATGCAAATTGATTGGCGAGCGCAGGCCCGCCCCCGCCAAGCGAGGCGGCCAGCATCGGAATTTGCAGGAAGAAAAAGAAGCCGAGCGCGTAGAAGGCCAGCGCCTTGATCGCGGCCATGCCAATCTCGTCATTCTCGGAAATCGTGGCGATGATCGCATCGCCGGTTTGCGTCAGGAACAAGGTCAGCACGAGCGCAAACACAATCAACATCAGATAGTTGATGCAGGCCCCCAGCCAGGCGAAGAAATAACCGCGCGTGGACTCGAACAGCAAAGCCGCCACGAACAGCGGCCCGACCACCGAAAGCAGGGCAAGCGCAAACAGCCCGAACGCGCTGATCACAAAGCCGATAGCAGCACAGAGCAAAGTGGCAACAATCACCATCACCACGAGGAAACCGGCAAAGACCGCATAGCCGATGTCGGGAAGCGTTCCCTGGGTTTGCTGGTAGTCGGCTGCGATCTTCCGCATGGTGTTCGCGGTCTCGAAGCCGGTGCCCGCGAGCTTGTCATAATATCCGCCGAGACCGCCGACGTCCGATCCGCCGAGCGCGCTAGCGAACTGGCCGGGGAGGCCGCCCAGGGCAAACATGCCAATTTGGCTTCCGTAGAGCGAGGTCACGGCAAAATAGAGAAAAGCGAGCTGACAGCCGCGATAGGCATATTCACGGAATGGATATTGGACCGCGCCGCGCATGATCGCATAGCCGAGCAGCGAGATGTAGATCATGATCCCGATGCGCAGTGCCGGAGAAACGATGCCGATCACTGCCGCGTATTTCCCGACGATGGCCGCAAGCGCATTGTTAAGCGCTTCGAACATCGTAGTGAAAACATGATCGCTGAAATCCATATCCGGCACTCATTCCTGGAGCATTTGGGTCAGTTGCTGATTTGAAGCTGCGACTTGGCGAAAGCTGCCGCACGGCAGTTTGTCATGACGACGGCGGGTTCGGTGTCATTGGGGGCAGTCGATCCCGCCCATTCGCGGCAAATCTTCTGCATCGGTTCGATCTCGTCGGGGTTGGCGACATAATATCGCCAATCCCGCGCTGGCATTTCGGCTTGGGGTGTGGACGTGCCACACCCCGCCAACGCTAACCCCGTGCAGATGATCGCCGATCGCATCATCATTGCCCGCGATAGAAGCGGCTTGCGGCATCGAGCTTTTGGGCGAGGGCTGCCTGCCCTTCGGCTGCGCGCTGGCGCTCCTGCGCCTCTTGCTGCAAGCCGATTGCTGCCAAGCGGAGCTGGTCGTTTTGCATCGCAGCGGATTCAAGTTGCAGCCGCGCCGTCAGGTCAGCCACTTCCTTCGCCGTTCCTGCGGTTGCCAAGCGGCTGCGCAATTGATCCAGCCCTTGCGCCCGCGACGTAACGGCAGCGCCCATATTCTCGGCGAGACCGGCATTGATGCCGATGTTGCGCGCGTTGAGGTCATAGGCCGCGCGGGACTGTTCGGAGCCGGCAAGGCCCAACTGCTGGAGCAGATCGCGATATACAGCATCGGCCTTGGCGCGGCCCGCGCCGACAACATCGAGATTACCGTTGCCAAAGCCTTCGAGCGAGCCGCCCGAAATGTCGAGTTCGCGCAGGGCATCAGACTTGAGCTGCTGTGCCAGCCCCGGAATGTCGGTGAGTTTGTTCAAATCCTGATAAAGCTTCTGCGCCTCGGCTATTTGCTGCTTGCCTTGGGCAACGACTTGGAGTGCTTGCCTGACGGCGTTGATTTGCTGGATCAGGCTGGCACTGTCATGGACAGGCATTCCTTGTGCGAATGCTGGCAATGGGGCTGCGAACAGCAATGTTGCATAAAGCAGCTTGGTCATATTCTTCATGGACTTACCTTTCTTTCAGTTCAGCTAAGACGCCTCCGACGGTGGAAGAGGGGGAGCCAGACGGCGGGATCGTTCCCGACCTCGGCAATTACTTCGTCGGCAACGGCGGTGGTTTCCGCGCGGCCCGACAGGACCGCGAGTTCGTCATCCAGCCCGGCCAGATCGAGTTCGACCACGACGCTGTCATGGCCCTGCTTCACCAGAAACTTGTGGCTCTCCGGCGAAAGCTCTTCGCGCACCAGTTTGAATTCGGCTTCGGACAGTGCGAACCCTTCGACATAATCGCGCCGCGCCCCGAACGGGTTGGGCAGCATGATCTTGGTGGCGACCTGTTCGAGAATCGAATGACTGATGTCGCTTTTGAGCGCGTCGGCAGGTGACTGCGTGGCGAACACCAGAACGGCGTTGCGCTTGCGATAGGTTTTGAGGCCGTCTTGGGCAAAACGGCGGAACGCTTCATCGCCAAGTGCCTTCCAGAATTCGTCGATGCAGATCACCATCCGCTCGCCGGTCAAAAGCTGGTCGATCCGGTGGAACAGATACAGCATGACCGGCGTGCGAATGTCGGCGTTGTCGAGGAAGTCGGTCATGTCGAAGCCGATGAACCGGGCATCGAGCGTCATTGAGTCAGCCGGATTGTCGAACACCCAGCCAAGCGACCCTTCAGATGTCCATTTTTCAAGCCGCGCACCGACGCCGCTGGAATCCTTCATGCCGAGCATCGAGCGGAGCGCGCTCAATGAGCGATCGGCCACGTCCAGCTTCATTACGGCGTTGATGCCGTCCTCTATCAGCCGTTCTTCCTGGACCGAAATCGGATTGCCATCGGCACGGACGAGCTGGCGGATGAACAGCGACAGAAAGCTCTTGTCCTCTGCGCGATTGGCGAGGGCTTTGAGCGGGGAGAATCCGGTCGCAACGCCGTTATGGAGCGCTAGGTATGTGCCACCACTTGCTTGCACAAAAATTTGGCTCCCTCGATCCTTGTCGATGAATATCTGCCGTGCGCCGGTCTTTTCTGTCTGCGCCATCAGGAAGTTGAGCAACACGGTCTTGCCGCCGCCCGATGGCCCGATGATGAGGGTATGACCGAGATCGCCCTTGTGGAAATTGAAGAAATAGGGGCTGCGAGCATTGGTTTTGAGCAAAGCGATGGCATCGCCCCAATGATTGCCGCTGGCACTTCCCGCCGGGAAAGTATGGAACGGCGAGAAGGCTGCGAAGTTGAGCGAGGTGATCGGTGCGGGCCGGGCGCGCCATGCAAAATTGCCGACGAGTTGCGACCAATAAGCCGCTTCAAGCGCCGCGCCTTCTCGCGCTGCCACCATGCCGGTATCGGCAAGCGCCGCTCGTGCCACCGACATATGATCGCGCAAGCCCTTCATGCTGTCGGCATAGACCGCGAGCGTGAAGTGGTGATCGCCCAGCACAAAGCGGTTCGACATCAGATCATCGCCGGCGTCGATCAGCGCATCGGCCTGGCTCACGGCCCGGTCGCCCGCATTTTCCATCTGGGTCATGCGCAGCCGGAATTTTTCGGTCGCAGCAGCCCGCCCGAGGAAAGTGAAACTCTGCGTCAGCACGAACCCGAAATCGACCGATAGCAGCGCCTCGAATTGGCGCGGCGTGGTTTGGGCGGGATATTCGCGGATACCGAAGATCCCGCCGAATGCCGAAGCATCGGCATCTCGCACTTCGATTGTTTCTGCGCCAAAGATGGTGCGCGAGCGGTAGAGCGCACCGCCGAGATGCCCGCGCACAACGGGGACGCGGCGATGGCGACCGGTCATCACCATGTCCGCCACTTCCATCGTTTCCGAAAACATCAAGCCGCGATGCTCGTAGATCGAGCAGCGGCGCGGTTCGCAACGCGCCATCAATTTCTCGAAATCGCGCGCTTTGTCATCAAGTAGTTCGACAAGCGCCTCGTCGATCATCGGTCCTTGCCGCACCTCTTTGGAAACGCGACGTTTGAACAACTGGATGATCTTGTCGCTGCCCGTGGCACCTGGGCGGATTACCAATGTGACGAAGAAGCGGTTGATGAACATCCTCTCCCGGTTGATCCGCCCGAAATAGGCGCGGTCGAGATTGGCCGCGAACCCCGATTTGAAGGTGCCTCCGGGATATTGATCGACCCGCATTCTGATCAGATGGGTCCAGATCGACAGCCGTTCATCATGGAGGTTGCGCAGCAACCCGTTGAGCTTGGTGTGCCAGTCGTTGAGGTCGCGCACATCGGCGGTCTCGAATGCACGGCCCTGCAACTCGAAAGTCAGCATGATGTCGCCGGAATCGAGCGCAACCATGTCCTCATTCAAATGCCGTGCGTAAGGCAGGAATTTGGCTGGGTCGGCCTCTCGCTGCGCCACCTTGAGTGGCACCCCGTTGGTCGAAGCGAGCAACCTAGCCATGACGGCCAAAACCTTTGCGGCGAAGCCCGGCGAGCGGCAGCGGCGAATAGCTACTTCCGCCCCAGAATGTGCGGTTGCGATTGCCGAGCTTGGTGCGGCCCCACAGGAACAGAAGGCGGAAGGCGTTGACATCGTGGCGGACGATCAGCCGTGAGATCGAATAGCCGAAAGCGACCACCAGCGCAGCATAGACCGGGCTGTTGCTCCATATCAGCACCGACGCGCTTGAGATCAGCAACAACACCGCCGCCTCGATCGGGATGCCCGCCCAGAGTGCGGGGCGCGTCACTGCAAGAAACAGCTCGTTCTTGGTCAGGATTTCGGTTTCGTCCGACATCGCATTATCCCGCGATGATGCCGACGATTGAGTCTGCCGAGAAGACAATCGCGATCCCGATGATAACCGTCACCAGCACCGCTGTCGAAGCGCGACCCGTAAACCAGAGCAAGCCCGTGACGATGACGGCGATCACAGCGAGCGTGCGCAGCAGCGTCGATGAGAGCAGGCCGCGCACCTTGCTCGCGAAACTCTCCAGATTCTGCGCATAGGCAGGATCGGGGTTTGCAAACGATATAATGGTCGCCGCAGCTAATGCCGCGCCCCACACTATGGCGCTTTGTCGCGATTTGGGCATGGCATTGAATCTGGCTGCAATGCTTGCCCGCCAGTTTCCGACACCACGCCCAACTTTCAGGATTATATTCATATGCTGCTCCTCTCGTTTCCGGCGAGAATTTGAGTTTCGCGGTCGTAAGCAGCACGCTCAAAGACGTTCCACTTGGGTGGCGGAGCCGGGCGGGGCTGTGCCTCTGGTGCCTGAGGCACCGTGTTTTCTGAGGTCAGCAGTCCGCGCAGATCTCCGTTTGCCGGTGGGGCAACGGCAACTGGCGGCAAGGCCTGAGCGAATGTTATGCCAGTGTCCGCGACGCCAGCGTTGCCAATGACCTTGGCAACATAGCCATTCCGAAATCCGCGCGTCTGGCTTCCCGTGTTATACATCGAGAGTGCGACCCGGAGGGCGGTTTGCGGATCACGTCCGGCTTTCACCGCATTGTAGTTTGTGGTAAGGACACGGGCCAAGGCCGCGACATTGGTGCAAGGGTCGAATACGGTCTCCCAGGTCAGGCCAAGCCAGCGCATGTTGCGCGAGTTGATTTGGCCCAGTCCTATATCGACTGAATATCCGGCTGCTACATACCGCCGGGCTGTTGCTGCGGCATCGGCGGCGCTGGTTTGGCGAGCGGGTTGCCTCCCGCCATTGACATTGAGGGCGAATTGCTCGCCGCCGCTTTCGGTTTGAATGATGGCTAGGACCGTTTCGGGTGCGACTGTTGGTGCGCATTGCGACGCCAAAGCAAGTATGGCAGCCGCAGAATAGGTCATTACAGGCTTTCGCCTCCTGCCTTGAAGACCAATTCTGGTTGCGCTCCCCAATTCATTGTCCATCGCTCCCGACTTGCTGAATTCGTTAAAGAATGTCCCGTTCGACTATCGAACTATTGATAGCCGTCAGGCGAAACGGTCAGCTATGGAATCACGAAGGCGTTAAGGGCGTTTCGGCTCGCCTGTCGAAACCCGTAATGGCTTTTGACCTTCAATCTTGATCCTGCGGACTGTGTGCCTCGCGTCGCTAGGTGGGTTCGCTGACAGTCGATTCTTGAAGCCTGTTCACACAAGTAAGGCGAAATCGAATATTCGCCTTCGCAATCTCAAGGCCCCGCTGGCGTCATCCAGCTAGGGGCAGAAATATGAACCGAAGCCGTTATGTAATCCGGCAACTCGACCAGATTGATCGAGCTATAATCGTGGCATTGACCGAAGATGGCCGCATGACCATCCGGGAGCTTGCCGTGCTAATTGATATGTCCAGTCCCAGCGTAAGCGAGCGGATTCTCAAGTTGAAAGATGCAGGCGCGATCTTGGGATATGGAGTATTGATCGACCCCAAGGTGTTCGGTCTCCGCACTTCGGCTTATGTGCGATTGAACGCGATGCCTGGCCAAGTGACGAAATTGGAGACGATGCTCGCAGATTCACCAGAAGTGGTCGAAGCGGATCGAGTGACTGGCCAAGACTGCTTTATTGCAAAAGTCGTGGTCAATGATGAGCACGAGCTGCAACGCGTCGTGGATCGTTTCGTGCCATTAGCGTCCACCGATACAGCCATAATACAATCCTCACCAGTCGCGCGACGACTTCCCAAATTGTAGAAAACCCATTTCGAACTACGGAACTTACGCGCGCTTCGCCATGCAACGAAATGGTGGGATCATTATCGCTTAGTTCGCTGCCAATTATATATGGTTGATCGCATGGGGCGGGCAAACTATGAGGATGCTATCGTCGGACCCGGCCTGCTGGGTGGCTCGGCCGGGCGCCTATCCCCCGGATAACAGATACAGCCTTGGAAATTTGTCGGTTGGGTCAATCATGACTCCGGCAGCGAAGGGGTTACAGGCACAAAAGCATCTTCATGATTTCATTTTCGGAATTACGTCGCGAGTGGTTTTCCAATCCGCGAGGCGACATATTGGCGGGTGTCGTTGTAGCGCTCGCGCTCATTCCCGAGGCCATCGGCTTTTCGATCATCGCTGGCGTTGACCCCAAAGTCGGACTTTACGCATCTTTCTCTATCGCGGTGATCATCGCACTGGTCGGCGGGCGACCCGGCATGATCTCGGCAGCGACCGCCGCCGTTGCCGTTCTCGTCGTTCCATTGGTGAAAGACCATGGCATTGGCTATCTGTTCGCTGCGACGATCCTGATGGGTATGCTTCAGATATTCGCGGGCTTCATCGGCTTCGACAAACTCGTGCGCTTTGTTTCAAAGTCGGTGATGACCGGCTTCGTCAATGCGCTCGCTGTTTTGATTTTCATGGCGCAATTGCCGCAGTTGGTCGGCGTGAACTGGCTGACCTATCCGATGATCGGCGCGGCGCTGGCGGTGATCTATATACTGCCTCGGTTCACCAAAATCGTGCCGTCGCCACTCGTGGCCATTATCCTGCTTACCTGTGCGGCGATCTACTGGAACCTTGATGTAAACCGCGTCGGCGATATGGGCGCATTGCCATCTACTCTGCCGTTCTTCGCATTACCCGATGTGCCGCTGACCCTTAAGACACTGCAAATCATCTTACCTTATTCACTGGCTATGGCAGCGGTTGGCCTTTTGGAAAGCCTGCTGACCGCACAGATTGTCGATGATCTGACCGACACGCCCAGCCACAAGCCGCGCGAAGTGAAGGGCCAGGGCATCGCCAATTTCATCACGGGCTTTTTCGGCGGGATGGGCGGCTGCGCAATGATTGGCCAGTCGGTGATCAATGTAAAGTCGGGTGGCGATGGACGGCTATCGGCCTTTGTTGCGGGCAGTTTCCTGTTGTTCCTGATCGTCGTGCTGGGGCCAATTGTCGCGCAAATACCCATGCCTGCACTGGTCGCAGTGATGATCATGGTGTCTATCGGCACATTCAGTTGGAGTTCGATCAAGGAGCTTCGCACCAACCCTTGGCACAGCAGTATAGTGATGGTGGCAACCGTCATCGCGGTCGTCTGGACGCACGATCTTGCCAAGGGCGTGCTTGTCGGTGTGCTGCTATCGGGTATCTTCTTTGCCAGCAAGGTCAGCAAGCTGTTTGGCGTCGATACCAGCCTCAGCGCGGACGGATCGACCCGAACCTACCACTTCACCGGCCAGATTTTCTTTGCTTCGGTTGAAAGCTTCCTTGATGCCTTCGATTTCCGCGAGGTGGTCGAGAAGGTGGTGATCGACGTGCGCGATGCTCATTTCTGGGATATTTCGGCTGTAGCTGCGCTTGACAAGGCGGTGATTAAGCTGCGCCGCGAGGGTACCGAGGTTGAAGTGCTTGGGCTCAACGAAGCCAGCTCAACGTTGATCGACCGTTTCGGGGTTTCCGACAAACCGGACGCGCCGACAACTTTGACCGCACATTGAGGGAGTGGATGTAATGACAACAATATTAGCCTGTATTGACGCCTCGCTGTACGCGACCAGCATTGTCGAACATGCGGCATGGGCTGCCGCGCGCCTGAACGGGAGGATCGAAGTTCTCCATGTCATCCAGCGCAAAGATGCGATTGCCGCCCGGCATGATCTGTCAGGAGCAGTCGGGCTTGGTGCCAGGTCTGCGCTGCTTGAGGAGTTGGTGCAGATCGACGAGAGCGAAGGTAAGCTGGCACAGGAAAAAGGCCGGGCATTGCTTGCAGCAGCCAAGAGCCATCTTGAAGTGCTGGGTCAGAGCAATCTGACGCTTACGCACCGGCATGGCGGGATAGTCGAAACGATTATCGAGCGCGAAGAGGCCGCCGATCTTGTCATCATCGGCAAGCGCGGCGCTTCGGCTGACTTTGCCAAAGGCCATCTGGGTAGCAAAGTGGAGCGTGTCGTCCGCCAGTCGATTCGCCCTGTGCTGGTAGCATCGCGCGCCTACATTGAACCCAAGGTCATCATGTTGGCCTTTGACGGCGGTTCCAGTTCGCGCAAGGCGCTCGGCTTTGTTGCAACGTCACCACTGTTTGCAGGTCTGACATTGCATGTCGTGATGGCCGGGCGTGAGGATCAGATGCATGCCACCCACCTCAATTGGGCGCGGGAATTGCTGGCTGTGCGCGAAGATGCCCATGTTACCATAATCGACGGCAAGCCAGAGGAAATCATCGCCAGCCAGATTGCGGCAACCGGGGCAGGCATGCTTGTTATGGGGGCCTATGGCCACAGCCCTCTGCGCACGATGATCGTGGGCAGCACAACGACCGAGATGGTTCGCTCCTGCAATATTCCGGTGCTGCTGTTTCGGTAGTTGGCGATGCCGGCTATCGCGGCCAATCTTGAGGTGAATAGCGTGACTTTGGCGCTAGGTGTAGGTGGCAAAACCTTCAGGCCTGCCTGAAAGCTGTCGTCGAGCATGTTCATCGTAGCGGTGTAGCGAACGATTTCCTGTGCATCCCGAACGGATATAAGATTTGACCTGTTGCTAGGATCAACTGAAACAGCTTGACGCTCTTGGTCAATATAATTAGGAGTCCTAACATGATTCGAGATCAGCTCACTTATGGCTTGGGACGCCTTGCTGCAGTCGCCCGGCAGCGCGATTGGAAATCTGGCGAAGAGCTTGGATTGACACCAACACAAGGCGATGTGCTGCGCATGCTATCAGGTCGCCTATTTGGCCTGAGACTCAACGAACTTGCCGGTCAGTTGAGCGTGAGGCCATCAACAGCCAGCGACGCTGTATCTGCGCTCTTCACGAAGGGCTGGGTAGTGAAGGAGGCTGATCCAGATAGTTCCAGAGCCATTCGCATTCGGTTGTCTCAGGAAGGGTCGATGCTATTGGGCCAGATGCCGGATGGCCACAGTCATGTTGTTGCGCTGCTTTCGGATGCAGAAGTCGAATCCATGCATGCGATTGTCATCGGCGCGATCGGACGGTTACAAAAGTCTGGCCAAATTGCGCCGCAACGCATGTGCGTTACATGCAAATATTTTCTGCCCGATGCCCGGCTGGACAAAGCGCATTCAAATTTTTGCGTGCTGATTGGTCAAGCGCTCGAAATCGCCGATCTCAGGGTAGACTGCGCTGAACACGAGGAGAAGCACTCCTCCACTTGATGCCCTCGGGTCGCACCAGGGTTGCGCGCGCAGCGCTTTCTGCGCCTAATTATGTTAGGACTCCTATGATGAAATCGAAAGCCATCTTCTACCATGCGGGTTGCAGTGTTTGCGTTTCGGCAGAGCAGGTGCTTGGCCAAGCGCTGGATCCCGCGCGCTACGATGTCGAGATCGTCAACTTCAATTCCGCGCCAAATCGCGTCGCCGAAGCCGAAGCTGCCGGTGTGCAATCGGTGCCAGCTTATGTCATCGATGGGCAGGCCTTCCACATCAACTTCGGTGCATCCATGGCAGCTGTCAAAGGAGAGGGCTGATGCGCACGCTTGTCGCTGTAATTGCCGCCGTGGCACTGGGCACCACAGGCGCGCAGGCCCATCAAGGTCGAAACCATGCCGCAAAGCCTTCGGCTGAACGAATACAACCGTCGCATGAACATAAGGGTGGCATTCAACCCGCCGCAGACCGGGCAGTGCAAGCACCGTTCGACATTGTCCATGCGAAGATCAAAACAGAAGGCAATGTTGCAATCTTCCATATGGCCGTGTCAGGAAGGGCCGGGATAACCCGGCCCACCCGCCAAGGACGGTTCGAAGGATCGAGCGTCTTCTCCTACGTCTGGCCAACGACAATCGATCCGTACGAGGTTGGCTTCGAACGTGGAGCAGGTATTCTGGCGCTTGCTGTGACGTCGCACCCCGACTTCGACGACACCCCCCTGTTTGATGAAACGCGCGATGGTAACCTCACCAATGATGGCGGCGAATGGCATATGCACTGGGTCGTGCTTGGGCCGGATGATGCCTGTGGTGCTGGTGCTCTTAAGGTGAAGGACATTCCGGCTGGAACCAAACCGCGCCTGCCGATGACATGGCCGGGGGTACCCATTCTGCTGGATAGCCCTGGTTGGCAGCCAAATCTGAACCAGGAGACGGTTGAGGTTCGCGTGCCATTTGGGGATATTTCGGTCGTTGAAACAGCAGGGTTCGACGGAGTAACAGCGGGCTTGCGTGTCAACGCCAGCGCACATTCACCGCTTCTGTGTGTGGCGAATGTCTTCAAGGTGGCATCGGGAAACCTCAGCCTGCCGGGTAGGACAAACCAATAAGTTCCCCAACAGCCTGTTCTGGCAATCCAGAACAGGCTGTCCTGACCCACTCAGGGACCTTAGCAGCATTGGGCAACCTCTCAAGCTTCACCTTGGCGCTGCCCGAACCGCTCGTCCGCGAAAACTTCGACAATCCTATGCCCAGGATCCCTTCGCCCTGATTGCCGCTGCGCCGGTTGTTGCGACGCATTTCACCAGCGTCGCGGCAGCCAACATTCACTGGAAAGACATCGACCTATGAATTCCTCAATGCCGAACGCCCTATCTGCCATGACGCCAACGCAATGGTTCAACAGCGCGCCGATTGACGTCTTGGATTTAGCCGGACATGTTGTCGTTCTGGGTACATTCCAGATGCTGTGTCCAGGCTGTGTGACCAACGGTTTGCCGCAGTTGCAGCGCATCTATGATCACTTCGACAAAGAGCAGGTCAAGGTCATTGGCTTGCATACCGTGTTCGAACACCATGCTGCCATGACCCCCGTTTCGCTCGCGGCTTTCATCCACGAATATCGCCTGACCTTCCCGATTGCCGTGGACGGACATGATGAAGAAAACGGTCCCTCGCTCAGTATGAAGCGGCTTGGCCTTCGGGGCACGCCGAGCCTTCTGCTTATCGACAGTGCCGGCAAGATCCGCTTGCATCAGTTCGGTCACGTCAGCGATCTAATCGTTGGTGCGACGATCCAGCGCCTTGTTGATGAACAATCAGAAGTTAACGCCAACATCTCCGCCGAAAGTGAAGTGGCCAGCGTTTGTACATTGGGGGGTGACTGCAAGTGATTGATCAGTCAAAAGGCTGCTTGAACGCAAGAATAGACCAGCGAGCCTTGCCCGTCCAAACTGGCTCTTCGAGGAGGCTAAAAAGAAGTGCAAACCGCACCAACCTCCCAGATTGATGACAGGCTGAGATCTGCGATTGTCGGCTCCGGATTTGCCCATGCCGGAGCAGCGCAAGTCAAGTTTCTGGCAGATATCGATGAGGAGGATTGGCGCGCATTTGCGGCAAGCTGGAATGATCTCGGTGAGGACCGTTACATGGCTGATGGTGGCCGCTATCGCCGCAGACGGCATGCGTGCTTGCGCCTGACTGAGGGCGAGTTCACCCCTCTTCCTCCTCAACCCCATTATCAGAGCCGGGATCACAATATTTTGAATGGCGGTATCGAGCGCTGGTTCAAACCCGTCTCGCAACAAGTGCTGCGTGGTTCTGTTTTGCAGTGCCTGATTGCGCTGGCTGTCGCCAATTTTCCTCTCGAAGAGGGATCGCGCTTCATAGAAGTTCATCAATTCCGGATCGAGGCCCGAACCGACACACCGGGGCTGCCTACCCCAGAAGGCATGCACCGGGATGGCGTCGATTTTGTGATGGTCATCCTCGTCACGCGCGAGAATGTGCGCGAAGGCGTTACCCAACTGGTTGTGGATGGTGTTGCTGGACCAGCCTTTACTCTCTCAGACCCGATGGAAGCTGTTTTCCTCGATGATCGCCGCGCTCTGCATGGGGTAACGCCAATCATTGCCTGCGACCCCGGCAAGACTGCTCATCGCGACGTACTGGTGGTTACTTTCGCGTCGTGATCAGGCCGCTCAAGCTGAATGGGCCACTGGATCGGTCGTGAATGATACTGGTCATCACAATTCTTGACATACCGGATAAACACCAGTCAATCAGCGGCTGGAGGGAGGGGCAATGAGTGCGGAACCGCTGACAATATTGGATGTCGGAAAAGACGAGGAGAACGCGATACGCGCGGCTGTTCGCTGTGCCGACGTTACCTTGCTGGGCTCAGGGTATCGCATTGCCTCGGCAAGCGATGTTCGCGGTTTGATCGCCCTGCTGTCCGATCCGGTAGTATCAGACCCGATCTACGATCTGCCCCGTCCGTTCACGGTATCCGTCATTGGTGCTTGGGTAAAGCAAGCACAAGCGCGCCAGGAAAGCGGAGAGGCGGTGCTCGCTGTGATGAGCGACGATGGCGGAGATATTTCTGGCTATTCCTATTTTACGGTCTGGCCTGATCGATCCGCAGCTGAAATTGCAGGGGCACACCGCGCAGATACGCAGAATAAAGGCGTTGGTAAAGCTGGCGCAGCGCGAAGCTTTGGGTGGATGTTCGATCATCTGGGTGTTCGGCTGATCGGTGTGACGGCAGCTTTGGATAACCAGCGGTCTGCACGGGTTATCGAAGCTGCGGGCTTCGTCGATTTGGGAGAACGCGAAAGCCGGAAGCCGGACGGTTCGATCCGCCGGTCTCGCTATTGGGAGATGTCCCGCGAACTGTGGCAGACGATCCACGACAAATCTGACGACTGATACGCCAGGCAATCCAGATTAGGCTGTCGCGCCTTTTGTGTAAGTCGCCATGTCGAAATAGTCCCGCCAAACCTTGATCTTCCCGCCTGCCATTTCAAACACACCGCAACACGGCAAGTCGACACTCCGGTTACCGATTTTCGTGCGGTCCATACGCTCGGCGAATACGGTGTCGTTCTGGCAAGTGATATTGATGATGTCCCAGTCGGTGCTGGTCCAGCCCGTCAGAAACGCAGCAATGAAGGCGCGAAGATTCTCCCTTCCTGTCACCGGCGCGATTGGCATATTATGATATGTCCCATCATCGGCAAAATAGCTCAATATTTCTTCGACATCCAGCGATGACCAGGTGGCGATAAAGTTGCGAATGAGCTGCTCATTGTCCAATTTCACCTAGACCCTCCTTCGGATTGGCGTCGAAATATATTGAATCAATATATTTTTCAATAAAATATCGGGACTATAGCTGCCGTTGTGGGGCGAAATTCCACATCATGGGAGGAGTGAGGTCGTCGAGATAACCTCGCTTCGTTGATGCTCAGACCACTCGCATTGGTGGGTGGAATAGGAAATCCAAGAGGATTCAAAGCAGGATTTCCTTCGGCGAGGGACAGGACACGCGGACCGTTCAAATCTAACCAAATATCCGCAGAAAATTTCCGCCAATCAGCTTGGCGATTTCATCGTCATGGAGACCCTTCTGGCGCAGGCCGACAACCAGATGCGGCAATTTCGCGTAGGTATCAAATACTGGCTTGTAGTTCGCGTCCATATCCGTGCCCATGCAAACATGGTTGATGCCAACGGCTTCAACCAGATCAAGCATCCGTTGGACATATTCTCCAAGGCTGGCAATGCCTATGCCAGCCGGCCACGCACCAAGCACCCCGCCTCCGGTTTCGGCAATGGCCTTGGCCAGGTCGCGCGTGATAAACCGGGGGTGGCCAGCCTTGCCGTCCCGAATGTGAACGTGGCTGGCGATTACTGGTCTGGTCGAGGTTTTGATAATTCCAAAGGCTGTCGATTCAGATGCATGAGCTACATCGATCAACATCCCAACCTCATTCATTGCCCTGACGACGGCAACGCCGGCATCACTCAAACCCCCGTGGACTGGCTCGCCGGTAATGATATCGCCGAGTTCGTTGTTGCGATAATGCAGCAGCGTGATGGATCGCACCCCGTCGGCATGGGCATCTGCGATGCGTTCAGGCTTGCCGTCCAGAAAATCCCCGCCTTCAACGGTCAGGAATGCGCCGGGCTTTCCCGATTTACGCGCCAGCTCGAAATCGGCCTGCGTTGTTATCGGATAGACCAGGCCGCCTTGGATGAACGCTTTCAAGTTTGCGATCTGACGCTTGTAGGATTGCAGTGCCTCGCCAGGTTCAAATGGGCGTACCGCAGCCAGCCCTTCGCCCTGAAAGCCCAGTGTCTGAAAATCCGAAACCGCTGCAAAGGCGGCTGCGGTGAGCCCACCCTCGTTCATGTCGCGGACCGTATCTGCTTCAAATGCCCCGATCAGGGTTCCCAGATAAACTTTACCTGACACATTCTCAGCGCCGCGCATGAACGTCCGGCCCGGATGGGCATGGGCATCAACCGATGGATATTTGGCGAGAAAGGCGCGGGCCCCAGCCAATTCCTCGGCGGTAGCTGTAATGCCGATTGGGGCGGACTTTGGGCCAAGCAAGGCATAGCCAGCTGCGGCGGCTCCAACGGCAGTGACGCCCGATGCTGCTATGAATTGCCGTTTAGTTATCCGGGACATCTTGCGTTCCTGTCCTAGCGCCGCGGCGGTTTCTTGATCGGATTATAGGCCCAGCATTCAACCTCGACTTTGCCGTTATAGGCGAGGCCGGAGGCGGCGAACGCGCTGCGGGCGGGCATCCGATCCGGCTTGAAATAGCCGACATAGACCGCATTGAACGCGGGCCAATCCTTGATGTCGCCAAGCATCACGGTGCACTTGACCACCGCGTCAAATGTCAAGCCGCGTCGCTGCAATATGCCGCCGATATTCTCCATCGTCTGACGGGCTTCGGCATCGATGCCGCCTGCAACCAGTTTGCCCGTTCCAGGCACAACGCCGATTTGACCCGACAAATAGAGCATGTCCCCTACCTGCACCGCCTCGGAAAACGGCAAACTTTCGGCGTTGCTGTAGTGCTGCGGCGTGGCGCTGCACAGGGAGGCTGTTCCCCCGCATAGCAGGGCGGCAAGAACCAGCTGACTTCTATTCATAGGTTGTTTCCCCCTAAATTTCCTCACCCGCGCCAACGTCCTTTGCTGCCGACAACCGTGCGACAATCAACATGATGATCGCGGCGATAGCCAGAACAATCGACAGCCATTTCATCGTTGTGAAAAGGCTTGCCATCCAGCCAAGCGCATGGGGCTGATCAGGATGAAGCGTCAGCATCAAACCGATCGTCACATTCTCCATGATGTCAAAAACGAATGCTGCCAGGGCAGGTGCGACGGGCAGCATCGATTTTTCCCGGCGCGTTCGCAGCTGGAGCAAAGCGATCGCCCACATAAACATCAATGTATAGGCGATCGGATATATGACATCGATCGTAAGCAGGAACAGTCGATAGCCGGAACGGCCTCCATCGCTGAATGCCTGAATCTGCGCTGCTGCATCATGCGCGGAATAAGCAAATTTCAGGTCAAGAGGACCGGGCGATCCATCTGGCATCCAGCGGGAATGGAGCCAGGGCATTGCGACAAAACCAATAAAGCTGCTGAACAGGAATGCTGCGATGAACCGCTTTATGGTTGCCCATCCCAAAAGCCGATTTATCGCAGCTGCCATCAGATGTTTTCCCCGAGCCACCTTGATATTGAGGGTAGTCGCTATGGGCGGACTCGACGCAGAATATGTGCTTGCAAAAGTAAGACTCTTGCCCTGCATCGACCAGTCACGGCCGATAAAAACACAGTTATTCAGGGCATCGCGATGTCCAGTTTATAAGCATAGTGAACCGAGATAGGTAAGCACAAAATTGACCTTCAGTCTTCATGCGAAATCTAATATCGCACTCTCAGGCCGCCGTAGAAGCGGCGCCCGACTGGATCATATGCTCCGTTAAAATTCCGGATATCTCCTGAATTTGTCCCGGACGGCAAAAATGGGCCATGATCATTTCCGATATTATTGACGCCACCGAACAACGTAAATTTGGCACCCGTATCGAAGCTGTACTCAGCATAGATGTCATGGCGTTGCCAATCACCAACCTTGAAATAGGCAGGGCTGGTTTCGGCAAGATTCACATCGTCGGCTGCGTTCCCGATATGCGTCATACGATAGCGAATACGAAAGCCGTCATGGGTCCAGCCAAAGGTAAAGCGAAGCTGGTCCCGGCTGTTGCCGACCTCGCCAGCCATCTGATCGACGACCTCACCGGCAGGGCCGTCGAAGCGTGTTTCAAGCTTGCCGATGTGGCTGTAAATCAACCTTGAATCGAATTCTCCCGGAATCGCCGGTAGTTTGAATTTATAAGCCAGTGTCGCATCGATTCCAGAAGAAATAATCTGGTTAAGATTCTCGGACTTGTTTTCAATTTTTGTGACCTGGCCCAAGGGATCTCGGGTGATGGCCGAACAGAACCGATTGTTCGTTACCGTATCGCTGGTATAGCACAGGTCAGCCACTAGCTGGCTTTCGATGCTGCCGATGGCACGGTCGATATCGATATGGTAATAATCGACCGTTGCCGAAAAACCGGGCAGAAATCGCGGCGTCAGAACGACGCCAAGCGTGATTGTATCTGCCGTTTCTTCGCGCAGATCGAGATTACCGGCATTGGGACCGAAAATGCTGGTACCTGCCGAATTGAAAACGCCCAGCGTATTGATGGCATTAAGCACCCCTGGATCAGCACGGCAGTTGCTTGCGACTGTGCCTGCCGTCAATGCTGTTACACCGTTACAAGGGTCGTTAAGGTTATCGAAATCGGCGCGCTCGGTTGAAAACAGCTCTGTTATGTCAGGCGCTCGTTGTGCACGCGAGAATTGACCCCGGAACCGGATATCCCGACTAGGTGCCCAATGCCCGCCAGCCTTGAAACTGACGACTGTTCCGACATTTTCCTGACCATAATTGGCGGCCCGAACGGCACCATCAACGCCAAGGCTGTGAGCGAATGGCTGGTCACGAAGCAACGGCACGTCGATTTCGGCAAAGACCTCCTTGACATCAAATTTGCCAGCGAGGTCGGCAATAAACGCCAGCGTTGTTACCTCGGATTGTGTTTGTGCGTCGCCATCGGTGGTTTGCTGCTCCTTGCGATATTCAACCCCGGCAGCAATTGAAACTGGACCCGCAGGCAGTTGAAACAGCTCTCCAACCACGCTTGCCGCAAAAACATTCTGCTGGATACTGGTGTTGGTTACATCGCGCGCTTCAATATAGGCGATCATTTCGGGTGTCAGCGAATTTTCACCAAAAATATTGACCGGGATGCAGCCAGCCGCCCGCGCTATGGGGTCGTTACATTGATACTGCCCAGGGCTACCTGCGACCGCCGAGACGTTCAGTCCCGATCGCAGGTTTTGAAGGTTGATAGCCCCGGAACGCGTTTGGTCTTGGGTGAAGCGGCCATAGCCATAATAGGCATCGTAGGTCCAATTCGATCCGAGCTCGCCTTTCAGACCAGCCCATATGCGCACAGTTTCACGATCGGAAGTACGCTCTTCGTCGCCCAGTTCGCTGAACCGACGCGAGAAACTGACTGTTCCGGAGCGAACTGCGTTGACCTGCGGCGGAATGAATGGGTTGCTTGCAGCAATAGCTCCGACCTGGGATACATCATTTGGCCCAAAGCTTGTGGTGTTGGTTGCTGTGCGCGCTTCTCGAAATGAGGTCGTTTCCTGAAAAGCATATTGTCCCGAAAGGAAGAACTCGGCTGCCGGGGAAAACTCATAACGAAATTTGGCGGCGACGAGAAATCGCTCTGTCTGCGGGGAGATGGTGCGTGTCGGGCGGGTGTTGAAACCATCGATTGCGGTGTTGAATGGACGAGGGGTAGTTTCCCCGGCGGGCGGCAAGGTGGCAATGTTGGCCCAGGCACCGTTGGCAAACCAGGCGTTATTGCCTTCAAAACGTCCCCCGGGTATGATGCTGCTCAGATTTGGGCTGATAATGCCGTTGCTGAAGCCGACGGATTGTGAGGCGAAGTCACGGTCCGCGCCCCGAATGATGCTCTGCTGATCCCAATAACCGCTGAGGATTATGTTACCGCGATCATTTATGTTCTTGCCTACTGTCACAGAGGTTGAATAGCTGCGCCCTCCGCCTTCGTCGCTGTCCTCGAACCTGACCTCGCCGTCGACTCCATCAAAATTGTTACGCAACACGATATTGGCGACACCCGCGACCGCGTCGGATCCGTAAATTGCCGATGCACCGCCAGTCGTGACTTCAATCCGTTCGACCATGCCGGGAGCGATCGTGGAAGTGCTTACGCGGACGGCATTGGCGCTGTTTGAAACTGCACGGCGACCGTCAATCAGCGTAAGCGTCCGGTTGCCGCCCAGGTTGCGCAGGTTGATGCTCGAAAGCCCGCTGTTTTGTGTGCTGGCCTCACTGTTTTGAGGGCTGATATCATAGCTGACACCGGGCAGTTCGACCATCAGATCGGCGATGTCCGTGCCGCCAAATGCATCGACGTCACGCTTGTCCAGAATCTGGATCGGGCTAGGGTTTTCCAGCTCACGCCGTCCGATGCGTGAGCCAGTAACGACGATGGTGGACTGGTCGGTAGTTTCGGCATCGGGCCTTATGTCGCCGGATGTCTGCGCTGCAACTGGGCTGGCCAAAACTGACGGTAATACGATCGCTGACGCCAGCAAGGCATGTTTGAATTTCATGGTTCACTCTCCCCGTTCGGCCAATATTTTTAAGCCTTGGCATCGACCATGCACTCGGCAAGTTTAATTTGCAAATGATATGCGTATTAAACGCTCTGAATGCAGCTGCCAGAGAACCGGATTCTACAAGAGAAATGGCGCGAAACCATCATGTCGGCGGCCACTTGACCTACCGCGCAAAATGGATCGTGAATTCGAGGAGGCCGCTGAGTTCCAAATGGTGGGGGATGCAAGGCGGCACAATGATCTCCATGCCAGCGGTCAGCAGTTCAATCCCACCTTGCGGATCATCCCAGACAAAGCTGACCGAGCCTTTCGTGACGCAAAGCCTTGCCCACGCGCCCGGTTTGAGATCGTGTTTGCCTAAAAGGCCCTTTGGCACTGTCTGCGCGTCGAACGGGCCAATGCTGCGGTATATCTGGGCCTCTTCGGGCAACGCGCCGCGTGATGTTACTGGCATAGCTTCGCTCATCCCTGAATCCATAATACGATCGCGACGGCAATTGCGAAAATTGCGAGCGCAATCGGGATTGCCAGAACTTGTCCGGCAACGGCCGAAAGACTCATTGGGCCGGTATAGGTTTGCAGATATTTGCCGCGCGACAGGGGTGATGGGCGTTCTTTGCCCTTAAGCGATGCAAGCACAGCAGCGGTACCGAAATACATTACCGTGTACAAAGCAGATATCACAATGGCGAACAGCGCATGTTTATCGCGTCCGGTGGCGAGCGTGATAAACAGAAAAAATACGGCATAGCAACCAAACATCGCTGTCCAAATCCACCTTGGAAACTCAAATCCGCTTTGGATTGCTCCGGTTTCATACTGAATATTTGGATCTTTCTTGGAGTCAGACATGTGGCAGTTCCTCTCCGGCTTTTGCTCCTGCAATGCCTTCCCGTTGAATTTCGATCCCGGTGAGCAAGCTGTTGGCAATCATCCTTGCTTTGTCAGCCACCAGCAGCGTGGCCTGCGGAAAAATCTCGATTTCAACCAATGTTCGGTAAAAAAGCTCAAGCCAATGCTCGAAATGCTCCGCCGCCAGCCCCGGTATCATCAGGTGTTTCAACATAGGATTGCCGGAAAACTCGCCGCTGTTGTGCAGGATGGACCGCCAGAACTGGTTCATCCGTTCGAGGTGGGAAGGCCAATCCGTGATTCGCTCGGCGAAAATCGGCCCTAACAGGTCATCCGCGCGGATTGCAGCGTAGAATCGATCCACAAACAGCGCGATATACCCCTCGTCGATACCTATCGACATCGCCTCAGCCCGCTTCGCTTCGCGGGCTCTCTGGGCAAAGTCTCGCGGTGCATCGTCGTTAACGTCGGGCGGCATTGTCGAAGACTCCATAAAGGCGTATCTGATATACCTGTTTAAGAGGCGTTGCGCGATAATGCAATATTTCATATGCCGATTTCATGCATCTCAGCCTTCAGACCGATTATGCCTTGCGTATCCTCATGGCTTTGGGGACCTCGGGGCAACAGATGTCAGTCGAGGAAATCTCCCGCCGCTATAATGTTTCGCGTAACCATCTGGCCAAGGTGGCGCATCGCCTGCAGGGGTTGGGGATGGTCAAGGCCACGCGCGGCCGCGGAGGGGGGCTATCGCTGACCCGGCCGCCTGAAGAGATCAACGTCGGTGAAGTTGTCCGGGCGATGGAGAGTCTCGGCACTTTTGTTGAATGCATGCAGGCCAGTTCAAACGGCTGCCCGGTTGTCGGGGCTTGCGGCTTGCAAGGTGCATTGACCCGAGCTTTGCAGGATTTCCTTCGACGTCTGGATCAGTATCAACTGTCCGATCTGACCCCAAATCGGCAGCGGTTCGTAGACCTTCTGGCAGAGGGCAGCAGTCGAGAAGCTTGAAGTCTGGCATTGACATTTAAAGATGCGCTCGCTTATTTACGCATATCATATGCATAAAATGGGAGGGGGCGATGGCGATTCAGGAAATGGTGCTGCTGGTCAGCTTGGTGCTGATGGCTGTAATTGCGCTTATTTTCATGCGCGCGGCCCGCGCCGCCGGGGCAAATGGCGCGACGCCGCCAAGTGAATCCGCCAGGACAAGATTGATCTGGGTTTTGGCGCTTGCAGGAGTTGTGATTTCGGTCGGCTCGCTCGCACGCTGGCCTCATGCTGTGTCCGACAACCTCCAGGCGAGCGCGACTGTCAATGTTACCGGCGCGATGTGGTATTGGGAAATTGACAAGGACCGAGTGCCGCTGGGTGTCCCTGTGGTGTTCAATGCCAGCACCTCCGATGTTACTCATGGCTTCGGCGTGATGGATCCGGATGAGCGCTTGCTTTTTCAGGTCCAAGTCATGCCCGGATACTCCAATCAGGTGCAGCATGTGTTCCTCAAGCCGGGCGTCCACCGCGTCGTCTGTCTCGAACTTTGCGGCACAGCGCATCACGCGATGCTCAGTGAATTCACTGTCGCGGCAATGAACTGACGGGGAGGGATCAATCATGACCAAAACTACGCATATGCCTCACCCCGTACCGCAAGCGGGCGCAGTCAAATTTACCATGCTGTTAGCTGGCCTTGTCCTGTTATTGATGATGGTGGTCGGCCTGACTATGCGGGCGGCGCAAGCCAACATCATCGCACTCGATCCTGCGCTGTTCTACCAGTTCCTGACGGCACATGGAGCCGGTATGGTCGGGACGGCGGGCCTGACTGGCGCTGCGATCCTGTGGTACTTCGTCGGGCGACATGTGCATTTGGTGCGCGGCGTATTCTGGGCGTTCCTTGCGCTATTTCTGATCGGCGTCGTACTGATTCTCGGCGGGATCTTCATTGGCGGCTATGGTGGAGCATGGACGTTCCTGTTCCCGCTTCCCGCCAATTCCGGAGGGGCGTGGGGACAGCACGCGGCAGGTGCGTTCCTGCTCGGTTATGTCTTCATCGGCGTTGGATTTCTGTTGTTGTATCTTGAAGTCGGCCGCAAGTTGATTTCGGCCTATGGCGGGATCGGCGGCGCGTTGGGCTGGCCGCTCGCCTTTGGTCGCGGTTCAGCAGAAGACGCACCGCCCCCAACCGTGGTAGCGGCCATGGCGACGACCGTGTTCAACACGATCGGCACGGTAGTCGGCGCGGCAGTGCTCGCGAGCAGTCTGGTCAACCTCTACTTTCCCGAATTCAAAGTCGATGCCCTGCTGGCCAAGAACATGACCTATTTCTTTGGGCATGTTTTCATCAATGCCAGCATCTATATGGCGGTGATCGCAGTTTATGAGATTATCCCCGAATACACCGGCATCCCGTGGAAAACCTCGCGGATGTTTGTCCTCGCTTGGTCGGCGGTGCTGCTGTTCGTCATGGCGGTCTATCCGCACCACCTTCTGCAGGATGTGGCAATGCCGGCCTGGGCGCTGGTCATGGGGCAGGTGGTGTCTTACCTGTCCGGCATCCCATTGCTGGCGGTGACGGCCTTTTCGCTGATCGTCTATCTACACAAGGCAGAAAAGCTCCGGTGGGATCTCGCGTCCGCACTGCTCGTGCTGGGGGTTGCGGGCTGGTCAGTTGGATCAGTCCCGGCAATCATTGACGGGATGATCTCGGTCAACAAGGTCATGCACAATACTCAATGGGTCCCCGGCCATTTCCATATCTATCTGATATTGGGTGAAGTGGCGATGAGCTTCGGTTTCATGATGTGGCTTGTCGGCCAGCATGAGCGTTTGCCGGTGAGCGGTGCGAACCGGCTGGCATTTGGCGCTTATCTGATAGGTGGCGCAGGTTTCACCGTGATGTTCCTGATATCCGGCGCGATGTCCGTACCGCGCCGGTGGGCAGTGCATGCACCGCAATGGTTCTTGCAGAACCAGATTGCGACAGGCTTCGCGCTGCTGGTCATTCTGGGGGCAGCGATGTTCCTCGTCCGCTACATTCGCGGCCTGAAGGCTTCGGCTGCGGAGGCCTAAGATGCAGTCGTGGCTAGCATCGTTGCTAGTGCTTGTCGGTGGACCGGCCCTGCTTTGGCAGACCACAGATCAAGGTCAGGCTCTGACTGCGGAGAGCGCACGCCGCCTCGCCGCAGTCACCCGGGGCACGCCGGTGAGCCCATTCGCCCTTGAGACCATGACTGGCAGTGCCGCTCGCGTGCCCGCGAATGGCAAGGTGGCCATTGTCGAATTTATCTACACTCGCTGCCCGACGATATGCCAATCAGCGGGTGCCGATATGCGGCAACTGGCCGACCGGGTGCGCGCAGCCGGTCTGGCAGACCGGATCGTACTCTACTCGGTCAGCTTTGATCCCGATTTCGACACGGCTGATAAGCTGGCGGACTATGGTGACCAACATGATGCGGACGGGGACCTCTGGACGATTGCACGACCGAAAAAGGCGGCGTTACCCCGTTTGCTCGACGAATTTGGCGTCATCGTCCTGCCAGACCGGATATTTGGCTTTACACACAATGTCGCGGTGCATGTCGTCGGCCAGGACGGCCGAATAGTTGGTATTTTCGACACCGATGATTTCGACGGGGCTCTATCAAGCGCGTCAGGGCTGCTGCGATGAGGTCCTTCCGCTCGGTTCGCACCCAAGTGATGCTCGCGCTGCTGCTATTCTGCCTTCTTGGCAATGACTGGCTGGTGGTGGACCCTGTGCGTCACGTGCTCCTGCAACTGCCGTTGCTGGCGCTGGTCGGTTGGCTGGCATTTCCCGCCACTGCCGGGCAGGATTGGCGCTGGGCCGATGGTGGCTTCACACCGTTGCTGATGGCCTTGTTTGGAGTAGCCTACTGGATGCTCCCGCGCGTGATCGACGCGTCAGTGAACGAGCCTGCCATGGCGCTGGTCAAGTTCACCAGCCTGCCTGCGATCGGTGCAGCAGTCGCCCTGGGCTGGCGGCGCGCACATCCCCTACTGCGGGGCTTTGCGAAGGCGCAGACCATATCAATGGCCGGATTCATGGCCTTCCTGTTCACGCATTCACCGGTGCGGCTGTGCAACAATTATCTGATCGCCGACCAGTGGCGACTTGGCGAGAGCTTTCTCTGGCTGGCAATCACGCTGGCAATGGTCTGGAGCGCCCCGCTTTTTACCGGGCATACCGCGAAGCACCTGACTGCTTCATCAAAACGAATTCAACACCTTCAAGGAGCTGTACTATGAGAAGAATCCACTTTGCCGCCGCGCTCAGCTGCGTATGGTTGTCGGCCTGCGGGCAGCCAGCACCCGAACCAGCCTCGGAAACGAGCGATTCCAGTACCATTGAAGCTATACCCGCCGCAAGCGAGGAAACAGCGGCGGTGACCGATCCCGTCGCACATGGCAAGACTCTGTTTGCACGCTGCGTGGCCTGTCACAGCGTGGAGCCAGGCAAGAACGGCATTGGCCCATCACTCCATGCCATTGTGGGCAAGCCATCGGCAAGCCAGGCTGGGTTTGCCTATTCATCGGCGATGCAGGGCGCAAAGCTGACCTGGGATGAACAGACACTGTCGGCTTACCTCGAAAATCCGCAAGCACTGGTGAAAGGCAACAAGATGGCCTTCGCAGGGCTGAAAAAGCCCGAAGATCGAACAGCCGTGATCAGCTATCTCAATTCATTGAAATAGCCAAAGCCAAATGGTCCTTTAATGAGGTGAAATACATGACAATCAACGATACCGTGATGTATTTCGCCGATGCCGCAAAGGCAAAGAACACACAAATTTCATTGGACCCGCTGGCTTTTATCCTGTCGGCAATGAAGGCTGGAGCCTATGTTGGTATCGGCATCATTCTGATTTTTACTATCGGACATACTGCCGACCCGGCAATCCGTCCCTTGGCGATGGGGGCCACTTTCGGGATCGCACTTACACTGGTCATTTTTGCGGGATCGGACCTGTTTACCGGCTATACAATGTATGGTGCACAAGCTTTGCTGTCGAAAACAATCAACGCCTGGGGCTATACCCGGTTGCTGTTCGCAACGTGGATTGGAAACCTGCTGGGTTCCATTCTTCTGGCTTTGTTGTTCATCCTGGCTGGCGGCGGGGCTATGCTGGATGCCGCGCATGACGGTTTGCTGCATATAGTGGTCGCCAAGAAAATGGCAGCCAGTCCGATTGAATTGCTGAGCCGGGGCATCTTGTGCAACTGGCTCGTCTGTCTGGCAATTTGGACTTCAGCGCGGACGAAAAGCGATACTGCAAAATGTATCCTGATTTTCTGGTGCCTGATGGCTTTTATTGCCGCTGGTTTTGAACATTCGGTTGCTAACATGACAGTGTTTGCGCTGGCGCTGTTTAGTGAGCACGGGTCTCATGTTACATTGCAGGGGGCGGCCTATAACTTGTTCTGGGTAACCTTTGGCAACACGGTTGCAGGTGCGCTCGTCATGGGGTGGGGCTATTGGCGGATCGGGCGCTCGGCAAAGACTGTATTGGGGTAGGTTTTTTGAGGCCTGTTAAGCCATAGGCTCCCTCACAGGGGTGTCGCGCAGGCCGGGCGCTCGACACCTAGTCGAAACCGAGACATATCGTTAAAATAAGTATATCATATACCACAAAGATTGTCTAAGCGATAGATCCTGCAATGGAGCTTGCCAGTGGTTTCCGGTCTTACCCTTTCCGAACGTCAGCGATCCATCGGTATCCTCGTGATTCTGGCTGTATGTGGGGTTCTTTTGGCGGCGACTGCCGCTGCGCGGTCCGATGTCGCCGAGTATCATGGCTATACCATTTCGCTGTTCAGTCTCGCGCTGCTCAGCGCCGTGCTCCGGGAATATTATGCGCCAGAACCCGATCCCGGGCGGCTTGATAGCTATTATGACGACCCGACCAAGGCGGGAGTCATTCTAGCCATGGTCTGGGCCGTTTTTGGCATGTTCATGGGCCTTTGGGTCGCAACCCTTCTTGCATGGCCCGATCTGACCTTCGAAGCGGCGTGGGCAAGTTTCGGGCGTCTTCGACCCGCACACACGACCGGCGTAATCTTCGGATTCGGCGGCAATGCGCTGATCGCAACTTCCTTTCATGTCATGCAACGGACCTCTCGGGCGCGACTGCCAGACCAGTTCAGCCCGTGGTTTGTACTGATAGGTTACAACCTTTTTTGTGTGCTGGCTGTCAGTGGCTATTTCCTCGGCATCACCCAATCCAAGGAATATGCTGAACCGGAGTGGTATGCAGATATTTGGCTGGTCATTGTCTGGCTGACATACCTTGCGCTTTACCTGCGGACGCTCGCCAGGCGTAAAGAGCCTCATATCTATGTAGCCAACTGGTATTTTCTGGCATTTATCCTCGTTGTCGCGATCCTGCATATCGTCAACAATCTGGCAGTTCCCGCATCATTCGCTGGCGCCAAGAGCTATTCACTGTTTTCGGGTGTACAGGATGCCATGACGCAGTGGTGGTACGGTCATAACGCGGTTGCGTTTTTCCTCACCGCCGGCTTCCTCGGTATGCTATACTACTTTCTTCCCAAGCGGGCAGGTCGGCCAATCTACTCCTACCGGATGTCGATCGTCGGGTTTTGGGGCATCACATTTTTCTACATGTGGGCGGGCTCTCATCACCTGCATTACACTGCGCTGCCGCAATGGGTGCAAACTCTGGGCATGACCTTCTCGCTGATGCTCCTGGTTCCATCGTGGATCGCGGCGGCCAATGCATTGCTGACGCTGAACGGGGCATGGGACAAAGTGCGCGACGATGCCACGCTGCGCTTCATGATGATGGCTGCGGTGTTCTATGGCCTGTCTACCTTCGAAGGTTCGTTCATGGCGATCCGCTCGGTGAACTCCTTGTCGCACTACACCGACTGGACGATCGGCCATGTCCACGCGGGGGCATTGGGCTGGGTCGCGCTAATCACGTTTGGATCCATTTACGCCCTGGTTCCGTGGCTCTGGAAACGAGAAAAAATGTATTCGCCTGCCCTTGTCGAGGTTCACTTCTGGCTCGCGATGGCAGGAACCCTCATCTACGTTATCGCAATGTGGAATTCGGGCATCATTCAGGGCCTGATGTGGCGCACCTATAACGACAGCGGAACGCTGGCTTATTCCTTTCTGGATTCAATGGAGGCGATGCATCCATACTACATTGCGCGTGTTTTTGGCGGCCTGCTCTTCCTGATGGGTGCAGTGGTTGGCTGCTGCAATATCTGGATGACGATACGTCAGCCCGCGATGGCTGACGCAACGCCACCCGAAGCGCCACCGATACGCACCCTGCAACTGGTGGAGTAAGGCGCTATGTTCGAGACCCACTATCGCATTGAGCGCAAGTCGATTGCCTTGGTCGTTGCAATCATGATCGTGGCAAGCATCGGAGGGTTGATCGAGATCGCTCCGCTTTTCACGATTGACGATACAGTTGAGAGCGATCCTGACATGCGGGTTTACACTCCGCTCGAACTGGCGGGCCGCAACATTTACATCCGTGAAGGATGTTACGCTTGCCATTCGCAGATGATCCGCACGCTACAGGATGAAGTCGAGCGCTACGGACCATATTCGCTGGCTATCGAATCAAAATACGATCACCCGATGTTGTGGGGGTCAAAGCGGACCGGCCCCGATCTTGCGAGAGTGGGAGGGAAGTATTCTGACCAGTGGCACGTCGCGCACCTATCCAACCCGCGCGATGTCGTTCCGCAGTCAATTATGCCGCGTTATCCATGGCTGGCAACGACCCAATTGCCTGTCAAGCACCTCGGCGACGATCTTCGGGCCATGAGCAAAGTTGGCGTGCCCTATACAAATTCGATGATCGCGAATGCATCAGTTGATGCGATTTCTCAGGCGTCCCCAGCAGATTCCGGCGACCTTACCACCAGATACGGCGAGGCTACGACTATCCGAGCCTTCGACGGCGATGAAGGGACCGTTTCAGAACTGGATGCATTGATCGCCTACCTCCAGGTTCTGGGCAAATTGTCCGACGCAAGTGCAGCCCAGTCGGACCAAATCACGGCAAGGAAATGAGGCATGATACAAATTGCACATGACGCGCTTGTCGCCTTTTCGAAGTCTTTCGGCCTATTCTATATATTGGCCATGGCTGCAGCAGCATTAGCCTATGCATTATGGCCGGCTAACCGATCCCGGTTCGACCAGACTGCGCGGCATATTGTCGAGGACGAGGATCGGCCATGGCGATAAGCGAGCGCGATTCCCACACCGGCCACATGACCACGGGTCATGAGTGGAATGGGATCAAGGAGTTAAACACGCCGGTGCCCCGGATTGTGTGGCTTACCCTTCTGGCGACATTCCTGTTCGCAGCGATTTACTGGGTGCTCATGCCAGCCTGGCCGCTTGGCTCCAGCCATACCCGCGGCCTGCTGGGCCAGGATCAACGCCAGATGGTAGCGCAGCAGATCGACACGGCTGCGCAGGACCGTTCAGCATGGATGCGCAAGGTGTCAGCGCTGAGTTATGATCGTATACGTGACGATTCTGCGCTTATGAAAATGGTGCGAGAAGACGGCTACCGTCTCTTCGGCGACAACTGTGCTGCCTGTCATGGTGTCGAAGCGACGGGCGGCAATGGCTTCCCCAATCTGATCGACAAAGACTGGCTTTGGGGCAAAGATCCCGATGCCATAGCCCATTTAATTGCCGTAGGCGTAAACAGCCCGGCTAATGAGGAAACGCGGGTCAGCCAAATGCCTGCCTTCGGGCGCGACGGCATTCTCGACAATGATTCAGTTCTGTCGGTGACGGACTATATTCGTTCGCTCTCCGATCGGACTATCGCCAAGGGAGCCGGAGCATCATCAGTTGCTGCAGGGCAGATCGTTTTTGCTGCCAACTGCGCGGCGTGCCATGGCCCTGATGCGCGAGGCAACACTGCCATCGGGGTTCCGAACCTTGCCGATCGGACATGGATTTACGGAGGCGACCTGCAATCCGTTTACACTTCAATTGCGCAAGGCAGGCAAGGAGAAATGCCCGCATGGCAGGACCGTCTTAACGAGACCGAACGGAAGATCCTCACAGTTTATCTCCTCGATAAAGGGGCCGCATGGTGAACTTTGCGCGACCTCGTATTCTTGTCTCTCTTCTAGTTGGCCTGGCAATCGCTGTGATCCTGATGGCCAATATGCACTTTCTAATCGTGGCTGAGTCTTCACGACCGCGTTGCGTTGCGCACGTCAAACCCGGTGACCGCACCGCGCAAACCGGTGCCTACAGTGCGGCTCGATCTTCGTGTTGAGAGGATGAAAGAATGACAAGCCCCAAAATTCCGCCTGTCGTACCTCCATTGCCTCGCCCTAGCGCGTATGCGCGTAACTTGCCTCCTGCTGCGGCCCTTCTTTGGCTGAAAGCGGGTTGGGATGACCTCGTCCGAACACCGGGACCGAGCCTGCTCTATGGCCTGTCTGTATGTCTGTTGTCGGTCGGGTTCATTCTGGGGCTGGTGATGTTTGAACTGGATTACGCGCTGTTCCCTGTAACGGCGGGTTTCCTTATTCTCGGCCCCTTGCTTGCCATTGGCCTTTACGAGAAGAGTAGGGCGCTGGAGGAAGGGCGCGTCGTAACGCTGTCGGCCATGATCGTCCCAAGGCCGCGGTCGGGCAATCAGCTACTCTTTGCCGGCGTGATGCTGTGCGTACTGATGCTGCTTTGGAACCGGGCAGCAATTATCGTCTACGCACTGTTCTACGGCGTGCAACCGTTTCCGGGCCTTGATCATGTCGTGCAAGATTTGTTCGGAACTCCGCAAGGTCTGCAGATGCTCGCGGTTGGATCATTTGTTGGCGCTATGTTTGCCGGCTTCGCCTTTGCTATCTCGGTTTTTGCCATCCCAATGTTGCTAGACAGGCAAGTCGATGCCTTGACTGCCATGGGAACCAGCTGGGCATTGGTGTGGAATAATCTACTTGCGCTGCTGATATGGGGCGGAACGGTACTTGTACTCTTTCTTGCATCGGCCTTGACGGGCATGCTCGGTCTAATCGTCGTTTTTCCTCTCCTTGGTCATGCCAGCTGGCATGCATATCGATCAATTGCTTCCGATGGCGGTGTAGCGTGACCTGCAACATCGTGGGCGTTGACTTAGGGAACTCAGGGCCGTGAATGCGCTTGCCTTTCTGGTCCCGATTTCGATTGTTCTTGGCGGCTTTGGGCTAGTCGCGTTCTTCTGGGCCATGCGCGTCGGCCTGGACTGACTTGGGATGTCCTCACTAGCCGAACCCGGGTCAATGACAGTATCTCTTTGGTATGGATGCAGCAACAGTCCTCGACTCCGTAAGCCACGAAACCATCTTTGGCGCGATTTATGCCCAGCCGTGGGGGTGAGACGCGTCATGCGAATCTAGCAACCTTGCGTCATGGGTTACAGAGCCGCTCGTTCATGATCGCCGAAAACCTCTCACTCGCATTTAGCGCCCTCGCTGCGCACGGTATGGATATAAACGGTTCAAGCGGTTCAAATCGTCGATTGCGAATAGCGGGCCGCGTTCGCCAAGCCCGATGCACCCTTCCGACCTAGATGCAGGATGAACAGTGACCGCTCGTGACGGAAGTGTGATCGTGATTTCATTCGTTTTACAGCGAGTTGACTCCATGCTTGGGCAAATATAAGAGCAAACAGTTACGGGGCGTGCGATGAAAATTCTGGGCAACATTTTGATCATTTTGGTTGCGGCACTGCATTTTTGTTTTCTTGTGCTTGAAATGTTTCTGTGGGATGGCCCCATTGGGCAACGGGTATTCGCGATAACGCCGGAATTTTCTTCACGGTCCGCTGTGCTTGCCGCCAATCAGGGCCTTTACAACGGCTTCCTCGCTGCAGGGCTAATATGGGGCTTGGCCGCCGGCAGGCGCGACGTCAAAGTCTTCTTTCTTCTGTGCGTCATCGTTGCTGGAATCTACGGAGGCGTTACTGCGAATTTCTCCATCATCTATATGCAGTCGGCCCCCGCATTGCTCGCGTTGGTCGTGGTGTTTATAACGAAAGATAGTTGATCTCAAGATGGGCTGGTACGCGTTGATTCGCAGAGCCGCTGGCTAGGCCGGTGCGGCGTGCACGCCGACAGCCTTCGGCATGAAACCGGCTAACTTGCGCGTAAAGGCTCCATTCGTTGCACAACATAACGCACCCAGACATAGTGCCTCCGGACAATAAAATACGCGATAATGATGCCGATACAGTCATAGAATAACCCCTCGATATCGGAAGTCCATTTGTCCGCCATCCATGCACGGCCGGCGATCAGGATTATCCAGATTGTCTTCGACGCAATTTCATAGATCATCAGTGGCAACATCTGCATCGGGTAGCGGACGCCCCACAGGCTCATCAGCGCAAGCGCGAGGAACTGACCCGCCAGCCAGGTGGCGCTGGCGTCGAGACTTTTATGGCAATTCTTGCGATCTGATTGAGTTCGAATAGCGTCCTTCCATTTTGCACCGGACAACCCGTTACCCCTTCAAGGCAGGTGTTTACTTAGTCCAATAGCGGACGCTCTCTAGTGCGCAGCGCAGGTCGGCATACGAGAAGCTTGGCCTAGAGGTATCTTTTGCATCGGCAGGAAAGAGGTTCGCAAGTTAGCTCCGGACTTCTTTCAGGAACTTTTGCGGCGCAATTTCATCCAACATATTTTAGATCATGGAGCCCTCCGATATGAATTTGCAAGCAAACGATGATCGCTTTGCCTCAGCGCAGGAAGCCTATCCATCCTGCGATGAATCTCAGGTTTCTCGACCGACGCAGGCGGAGGTTGAAGCCGCAGTTCGCACTCTGATCGCAGCCACGGGTGACGATCCGCGTCGTCAAGGTCTGGTTGACACTCCAGCCCGAGTTGCTCGCGCTTACGCTGAATGGTTTGCAGGCTATCGGCAAGAGCCGTCGAAAATCCTCAGTCGCACATTTGATGAGGCCGACGGATATCAGGAAATGGTCCTGCTGCGATCAATCCCGCTGGTGTCCACCTGCGAACATCACATGGCACCGATTATCGGCAAGGCCCATGTCGCCTATCGGCCATGCAGCCGCGTAGTCGGGATCTCGAAGCTGTCACGCTTGGTCGATGCTTTCGCTCGCAGGTTGCAATTGCAGGAACGTTTGACTCAACAGATCGCGCAAACGCTGTTTGATACACTGGAGCCACACGGTGTCGCTGTTGCAATCGAGGCCACGCATGGCTGCATGGCCACACGCGGGGTCAATCAGCATGGGATCGATATGGTTACCAAAGCATGGCGCGGCGACTTTGCCGATGATGCCGAGCTTAGGCGCGAATTTCTCGCCGCATTGCCGTCTCCACCTGTGTGCTAAAGCGAGGAGAGTCTTGAAGCGAGCCTCGAAGATTTTCCCGTCGCCAACTATTTGCCTCAAGCCGCTGGCTGCTTTGTCTCAATTATCCCAGAGCAGTCCGGATTATGCAGTGTCACGGCCTTCTGCACTTTGGTGCAGAATTGAATACGCGCAATTCTATTGTCGAAGTTGAATTTGCTTCAACGCATGGCTCAGCCAGCTTCGGAATCCAGCTATCCTGCGATCATGGACCTGTTCGGATCGCATGACCAGATAGAAGCTGCCGGTGGTGCCCGACGGTGGAAACGGAGCAACCAGGGATTGGCCGAAGCCCTCGCGAGCGGTAATCAGAGGATGCAAAGCAAGGGCAACGCCAAGGCCGTGTTCGGCGGCTTCCAATGCAGCAGGGAAACTATCCACCCACAATTCTCGTTTGGGCTTGAATTGTGAATGAGCTGATGCTGCGAGCCACGCAGGCCATGCATCGGGTTGCGCATTGAGTTGGATCAAAATCTTGTCAGTTAGGTCACTTGGTTGCACCAGTTTTCCGGCCAGCTCTGGCGTGCAAACAGGAACATGCTGCACGTCGATCAGCTTTTCAAAGCGCAGCCCGGCGGCGCGCTTTTTTCCATAACGGATGGCGACATCGACACCCACACCATCAAAGTCTGCATAATCATGCGTCGCCTCCAGCTTCAGTGACAATCCGGGGCAAAAATCCTCGAGCTGCGTTAACCACGGCAAGATGACGGTGCTGGAGAAGAAGGGCAATGCGCTAACGCGAAGGGCCGCGTGATACCCGCTCGATAGGGCGAGCACTGCATCGCCTGCTGCGGCAAGTGTTGCTAGCGCTATCTTCACTTCTTCCAGATAATCTCGGCCTGCCTCAGTGAGCGATACCGCACGAGTGCTACGCGCAAACAACCGCACTCCAAAGCGCGCCTCGAGTCCCCTGATTTGATGGCTGACTGCGGACGGCGACAAGCTCAACAATTCGGCGGCTTTGCGAAAGCTGTGGTGGGTTGCAGCCTCTTTGAAAGCCACCAAGGCAGTTGTGGATGGTATCGACAATGGGTTGGAGCGGTCGTGTAGCAAAGATGGGTGAATTATTTTCATCAATGGCGACAATAGACCATTTGTCGCAGAAGACAACGCCGTGCACTGGAAAATACGACATCGCGAGTGGAGGATTTTTGAGAATGGCCATTTTCATCGAGCAAGGCGCAGGTCAGTGGATGCCAACCGCTATGGCTCAGGGGCCGTTTGCCGGGCTACAAGGAGGCGCAGTAGCGGGACTGCTTGCTGGTGAGATAGAACGGCATGCCCTCGAGCGCAATTGGGGTGCAGCTCTGACAGTCAGTGCCTGGTTTTTGCGTCCGACTCCTTTGGCGTTGTTGCGCACAACGATCACGCCCATTCACCAAGGAGGTCGTATTTCCGTCGTCGATAATATGGTTCGGGTCGAAGGCCATGATCAGCCCTGCGCGATGGTGCGAGTTACGTTGGCAACACCGCGATCAATAGCGGTTCCGGGCCATCATCCAGGCTCTGATACCAGTTTTAATCCACTGCAATACCCCGCCGAAGTGCGCAAGGCACCGCACGGTGGCCCGTGGTTCATGGACGCGATGGAATCCAGACCGGGCGAGAGCGTGGGTTGGTTCCGCCTGAAGGAAGAGGTTGTCGATGGAGCTGGTCCGCTGGCGCGCGTGCTTGGTCCTGCTGACTGGGCGCATGGAATTTTTCGTCCAGTTGCCAATGTCGTGGCAGATCCAAATCCCAATCTGACTGTCCATCTGATCCGCCCGCCGTGCGGAGAATGGATTGGCATCGAACCCCAAACCCATTGGCAACCCGAAAGCGGCTGCGGGATGGGTGGTGGTTTGATTCGGGATTCCATCGGCGTGATCGGGTGGGTTGCGATGTCAGTTGCACTGACGCCGTTTCCTGGCGGCACCAGGCCATAGCTCCGCAGTCCCTTGCAGTTTTACAATCTACACTATTGTGCCAAATTCAAGTACCCCATCCATGATGCCCGGCAAGGCGGCGCATGACACTCCCGGTCAATCTTTCGCAGCGGCGGCCAAGAAATGGGAAGCTGCCGTGTAGTGCATCGGCAAGGGCTGTGTTCAGATCATCGCGCAGCATCTTTCGTGCACGGAACAGCCGCGTCTTGATCGTTTCAGGTCGAATGTCCAGAATGGCCGCCGTTTCCGCGATCGAGCATTCCTGGACATCGCGCAGGAGGAAAACGAGACGAAATGATTCAGGTAGCCGATCGACAGCCCGTTCGACCAATATCCTTGCCTCCGTGCGCGCGGTATTGGCCTCGGGATCATCGACCTTTTGCCCACCAGGAAAACCGAGGATGAGGGTCCTCGATTGTTGCGCCGTCTCAACATCGGAAAGCTCGGCCTGTGGGCGGCGCTTGCGCAACCGTCCTCGGGCTTCATTGATGACGATCCGGATCAGCCAAGTGAGCAGGGCAGCTTCTCCGCGAAAACTGGTGATCGCCCCAAAAGCAAGCATCCATGCCTCCTGGACCACATCTTCCGCCTCCACATCATCACCGACAATCCCTCGCGCTGTGCGGTACAGGCGCTGATTGTGCCGCTCCATCACGGTTTGAAATGCCATTTGTTCACCGCGCAGGACGCGAGCGACAAGTTCGGCGTCTGGCATCTGAGCATAGCTCGATTTGGCCAAGCCAGGCTGGATCATCGAAAACCCTCGCTGAAAACTGGTATTGGATGAGCTTACTGTCAAAAAGGTTCCCGCCAAATCCGATTGGTGTCGGGACACCATCCTCGAAGGTGAGCTTGACAGGTTCTGATTCTAATCGGTGTCAAAGAAGGCGGTAACGGTCAATCTCCCGCGCGCCGGATCGTCGCTCAATAGCGCATCCGGTGAGATGGCACCGCTGTGGAGCAACGAGCTGCGATAGATCACGGCGCGATTCGTCTGAGCCGGGACCAGTGATATGCGTTCGAACAGCGGATTGCTGTCGCACAAGTACGCAACCGCAGGTGGACCGAGGTTGCGCAGTTCTTCGTTGAGCCGCGCAAAATACTCCGTTGAACGCGCTTCGGAGATCGATTCAAATCCGGTCGATCGATGGCGGAAAAATGCCGTCCCATCGCCGTCAGTCAAATAGTGGACCAGTGCAAAGCGCCCTGACCGGACTGAATCGACGTGGGGCAATCGCTGCATCATAGTCAGTTGGGAAGGTGGTGTCGTGACCAATGAAAAGCTAGCATCGAGAACACCAATAGCTTTGCGGCAGGCAAACACATCGCCAAGCACCGATGCGATGACCTTCCGTGTCGTCAGCATGTAATCGTCGGGAAGCTCCGCACGCACTCCGGGGTAATGACGCTCTGCCTGGACGAACGAGCGACCGACAGCAGCCGAAACCAATGCGTCAGGATCTGGATGGAATCCGTCAATAATTACGACGGGCTCGCCATCAGCACCAACACGGCGCGCGGTAATCTCGATGGCGCTCACGCGGTACCGTGCAACATTGCTTCCAGCGCCTGATCGTGATCCGGCAGTGTTGGAACCGCCCGGGCTATGACGCTGGCGACCTGTTCGACCTGTGCGCGATTGGCCGCGGAATCCAGCGCGTCGGCCAATGGATTATAGTCGCGCGCGGTAATGCCTTGTCCGTTGAGCACGGCCAACCAGCTAGCTTCGCGGAACAACTCGTCGGTCGCCAGAATCAACCGTCCAGTTCGGCGATATTGTTCCTCGCGCTCGACCAATGAATCGGGAAGGACCATGTTCCGGCAGTGCTGCCATAGCTCTGCGTCGTGCCCCTCGGTTGCGTGGTAGTGGAGGATGAGGAAATCCCTTACATTATCCATGTCGGCATTGAACAACCGGTTGTAGCGCGTGGCCAGCGCCTGATCGCAATCGCGGCCCGGGAATAACGTCAAGAGTTTCGCGATGGCGCTCTGGATGAGGTGGATGCTGGTCGATTCCAGCGGCTCGAGAAAGCCTGTCGACAGGCCGATCGCAACCACATTGCCGACCCATGGCCGGCGCCGTGTGCCCGGGGTAAATCGCAGGAAGCGAGGGTCAGCCAGCGCCGCTCCATCGAGATTGGCTAGCAGGGACGCGGCGGCCTCGTCATCCGAACACCATTGGCTGGCATAAACATAGCCATTGCCGGTTCTATGTTGCAACGGGATACGCCACTGCCACCCGGCGCTGCGGGAGGTCGAGCGGGTAAACGGGGTTGTCTTTGCAACCCGCTCACAAGGCACCGCGACAGCCCGGTCGCACGGCAGCCACTGTGACCAGTCCTCCATCGGCGATCCCATGACCCCGTCAATCAGCAATGCCCTGAAGCCCGAGCAATCTATGAAAAGATCGCCTTCGAGCCGTTCTCCGTGCTCGGTTGTGATCGCGCGGACGAAACCGCTGTCGGGATCGCGCTCCACATCCTCAAGCTTGCCTTCTATGCGGGCCACACCGGCGGGTTCGGCGATGCTTCTGAGGTGCACGGCGTAGAGATTCGCATCGAAATGATAGGCATAACCCAGTGTCGAAAGGATCGAGCGCGCATCGCCCGAAGGCTTGGCGAAACGGCTGTCGTTGGCCAACTGCCCCGCCAGCGACAATGCCGATAGCGGCATCGACAATCCCTCGGCGCACGCCTTCAGCCAGCGATGGTGAAACGCCACGCCTGGCAATTGCGCACCATAGGATCCGAATGGATGGAAATAGCGATGCCCGGGCCGCGCCCAATCGACGAACTCGATACCCAGCTTGAAACTGGCCTTGGTCGCGCGCATGAACTCGGTCTCATCAAGCCCGATCAGTTCGTTGAACCAGTGGATGGTCGGAATTGTCGCCTCACCGACTCCCACCGTCCCGATTTCCTTGGACTCAAGCAGCGTAATGGCAAGAGCGTGCCCGAAAGTACGCGCCAGCGCGGTCGCGGTCATCCAGCCAGCGGTCCCGCCGCCCAATATAACGACGCGGGTGACGCGACAGCTTGGGTTCGATTTGGGCTTGCGACCCGTCATTCTTTTCTACCTTCATCAACAAATTTGATCGAGGTCAGTGGTGCAAACCAAGAGCATAAAGTCCGTTCATCGGACCCTATAATACGCCGGATTGTAATTGATTTCATAGACCTGTATGGTCGAACTGTAAACCGTCGCACTGGCTGGCAACGGTCATGCCCCGGCCAGGCTCGCCTTGAGGGACAATATGGTGCAGGGCATTCACTTGGACGAGGAATCCTGATCGATGATTAAGTCAACCGGCCTCGCCCTGATCACAATTTTTGCTCTCCTTGGCGCACTGCACACTTATTGGCTACTTGGGGGAAAGATCGGCATCAACAGCGCCATACCAGAGATAGATGGCGAAGCGGCCTTTGTACCGCCAATGTGGGCGACGGCCGCGGTAGCGCTCGGCCTGTTCTCCTGCGCCTGGTTAGTCGCGGCCCTTCTTGAGTTCTTGCCTTCTCCGGTCGGGTCGGCAATCCTTCGACCAGTGGCATATCTGCTTGCCGCGGTATTCGCCTTAAGGGCGATTGGGGATTTCAATCTGGTAGGTTTCACGAAGCGGCAACGTGGTTCTCGGTTCGCCCGGCTCGACACACTGCTATATTCGCCGCTTTGTCTGGTATTGGCTGTGGCCGTGTTCGCAGTAGCCCGATTTCGTTGACATCCGATGTTCAAGACAGGTCGCTGGCTCCAGCCAAACTGACTTGTGCGTCCAATCAGGGCAAACTCATTGAAATGCCCAAATGACCTGTTTGACGTGGAAATCTGGCGGGATGTTAAGCAACAGTCAGACCCTTAACGGAACCAGCGAACAGGATTTGCCAAGCCCAAGACCGCGTTTCACCGCGGGATAAGCGCGCACAGTGGCGGCGGTCATCGCCAGTTCAAGACGAACCGCGCGACCATGGTTCGCCTCTATCGCCTCTCCTAGGGTCATGGAATCGCCTGCTTGCCGAGCAATTGCCTTACCAAAATCAAAGGCAATTCTGAGTTCGCCCTCAGGGGGGCTTCCAGCAAGTGCGGCATTGACGAGTGCCCTCGGCACTCCATCATCCAGTGCGCTCTTGGCGGCTGTCAGCGCACAAGGGCCGCAATCCTCGACAAGCGTCGCACCAATCCTCGCCATGTGAAACAGATCAGCTGGCGCTTCGCATCGGTGCATAGCCACCGGCATGAAGTTTGCGAACTTTTCAAATGCGTGGCCGGGCGCACTGGCAAGCTCATGACAATATACGGACTCGCCCGGCGACATGCGATCAATAGCGCCAAGCAAGGCGAACTTGGGCAAGCCCGCTGGCGTAATCCGTTGGCGCACGAACAATATGCCAAGCGCAACCCACACCAGCAATGGTATCCAGACCGTGGCGGGCGAGTCACTCCAGAACCGGCTTGGCCCGCAAATCCCGACCGCGACTTCCCAGACGTGGACAAGGCCATGCGCAATCAGCCACAGGCTTCCGGAAAAGGCGGCCAGCCAGCGACCGGAAGGATAGAATGCCGCGTAAGCCAGCATCACGCCGCAGCCAAGATATGCTGCACCAATGTCGCGAATGAAATGCAGGTTGGGCGGCCCGGTAAATCTGACGTTCGGAACGGCAAAATACCAATTGATAGGGTCAATGAGCATGAAGGCGCTGTTGGCGAGTGCGAAGATGGCGACAAAGGCGATCAGAAACTGTGCAACGCGATCTAATAGGTCAGGTTTTCCCATCATCCAGCGGCCCTTTCGTCACTACCATGCCCGAAACAGCGGTTGCATTTGCGACTCAATTCGGATAGAAAATATCCATGATAAAACAACCTTGCAAGCGAAAAGATTGAATGCGCATCAACAAAGGCGTTGAATGGGCTGTACATGCCTGTGTGCTTCTGGCGCCTCTGCCATCTGGCCGCGGCCTCAACCTTGCCGCGCTGGCCGAATATCACGGCCTCCCGGTCGCCTACATGGCCAAACAGATGCAGGCGCTCAGCAGGGCGGGCATTGTCAGGACCTTCAAGGGCAAAACCGGCGGTTACGCCCTTGCGCGATTACCATCAGAAATCAATCTGTGGGACATAACGCGTGCGATTGATGGGCCAGCCCCATTGTTTCGCTGTTCGGAAATTCGCCAAGCGGGGCCGTGTGCCAGCTCGCCGGACGAATGCGTGCATGCCTGTCCGATTGCATCAGCTTTCGCGAAAGCCGAACAGGACTATCGGGCCGCATTGCGCGAGGCCAGTCTGGCGGATATTTTGATGGCAACTGCAAGCGCGGTTTCACCTGATCATATCGGAAAGGTGTTTGGCTGGTTCAGTGAAAACACAACTACGCTGCCAACGCCATGATATTAACATATCCAGCCAAATCGAACGTTCTCGCTGGGTTGCTTTTGGCGAATGAGATGCCCGCTAAGGCATTCATTCCCTTGCTCAGTAACATTTCCCTCGACAGCGCAAACGCTCTGGCTGGGGCCTTCGATTGGCCTGAGTGTTTTGGCCTCACCTTCGTTCCTTCGTCAACACGGCGAGACCAAAACAATCCTTCAATCACAACCTCAAATCTGTGCAATAGGTACTGACGGGGAACACTCTGTTACGCCATGATCAGTCGTTCAATGGAATCGCCTGCATGCAGGGCAATTGCTTGACCAGATTCTAAGTTGGCCTTCAGGGGGGCTTCCAGAAAGTGCGGCAGTGACGTCAACAGTAACCTGAACGGGCATGCCGCCAAGCACGGCTTCAGCCCCTCCACGTGACACTATCGGCGTCAGCGGGCATGTTATCCAGTATTTCCTCTAGATTTACTGCCGCAACCGATGAGAATACGATATCTGCTTCTTTCAGGACATGTCGATCTCCAATCCCGATCGCGCGCATTCCCGCTCCCTTGATCGCGGCTATGCCGACAACGGCATCTTCAAATCCGATGCATTGGCTTGGCGGTGTGTTTGCTGCATCCGCGCATGCAAGGAACAGATCAGGTGCCGGCTTCGGCCGGTACAATGCCGGTTCGGCAACAAAAATGAATCGATCAGCAATCCCCAATCTGTCAAGGACCAGCGGCGCGTTTCGACTGGCGGATGCAACTGCAGCCTGCATGCCTAGGTTCTTGATATTTTCCAGAATTGCCAAAACGCCCGGAAACAGATCGTTCGGTGTTAGATCAGCAACTGCATCCAGATAGAGTGCGTTTTTCCGCTCCGCCAAGGCGGCAATTTCCAGTTCTGTCAGCTCAAGCTCGCCATGTGCCAGAATTGCCCGCAACGAACCAATACGATCTACCCCTTTCAGCTGCTGATTGAAGGCTTCGTCGAAATATATTCCCAATTCATCGGCAATAGTTTTCCAGGCTCGAAAATGCAGTTGCGCGGTGTCTGCAAGAACGCCATCAAGATCAAAAATCGCAAGTGCGGTCGGACTCATGACAGCGCTCGCTCAATGCTTTCACCGACTGAAAGAGACAGCGTTTCGTCTTTATGGCGGAACTGCAATTTTGTGCCCGCTTCAAGTGTGTATCGAACCAGATTTTCCTCAATAGTCAGCTGCAAACGACAACCGTGATAGCGCACCGAGAAAGCGAAATTCCCCAGCTGCGGCGTCGCGATCGGGGCAAAACTCAACCCGTCGACACATCGCATTCCGGCAAAACCCCGAGCAAGCACATTCCACGCACCCGCAAGTGCGGCCATATGCAAGCCGTGATTGCTGTTGCCAAAGAGGTCGGCAGTGTCGGTAAGCGAAGTTACCCTCCAGTAATGAAATGCGCGTTCGGTATCGCCGACGCCGGCCGCTGCGATTGCAAAGGGACTCGCCGACAGTGTCGAATCGTGCGCCGTGACAGCCTCGCATGCGTCAAGCATTCGCGCCCGCGTTGCCAGATCGAAAGCATGCGGCAGTAAAGCTATCGCCAGCACCGCGTCTGCCTGTTTGGAAACCCGGTGACGGTAAATGGTCAGCGGGTGGTAATGCAGCAGAAGTGGAAATCGATCGCTCGGTGTTTCGGTGAACGGCCACGGTTCGCGAGCGAAGAAACTGGCATCCTGCGCCGGAATGCCGTGTGCCTCATCATAAGGCAAGAACATCGAGTCGGCCGCCGCAAGCATTGCTGTTGCCTCGTCAAGGCTCAAATAGTTCGGGGCTGAAGCGACGGCAAAACGCATATGCTCTGCCGCCATAAGATTGGTGTAGAGATTGTTATCGACCAAAGCTGAATATTCGTCGGGCCCGGTGACCCGATTGATGACAAAGGCACCATTTCGCTCGGCATCGTGATATCCGATCTGAAGCCATATTCGCGCGGTTTCTGCGAGCATTTCTGCCCCGCCATCGGCCAGAATGCTTTCATCGCCAGTTGCCGAAATGTAGGTTTTCAGCGCAAAAGCCACATCTGCATTGATGTGATATTGCGCGGATCCGGCCGGGAAATATGATGAACATTCGCGGCCGCCGATGGTCCGCCACGGATAGAGTGCGCCGACGCTCTGCCCCATCGAACGGGCATTGGCGCGGGCATCGTCAAGACCGGCGATGCGCCATCTCAACATCGCGCGCGCAGTGGCCGGTGCTATGTGGGCCAGGACTGGCAAGGCATAGACATCCGCGTCCCAGAACACATGGCCTTCGTAACCCTCGCCGGTTTGCCCCTTGGCCGCCAGCGAGGTGCGGCCGTCACGGCCAGCCGCCTGGACCAGTTGGAAAAGTCCATGTCGAACAGCCTGTTCTGCCGCGGGTAAACCGGGAATTGAAACTGACGCATCGGTCCAGAACGCACACCACCAGTCACGCTGCTCCTGGGCGAGCGCTTCGAACCCTTTATCACGTGCAGTCTCTACCGATGTCCGGGCACGATCCAGCGTTTCTTGATACGGGGCTGCGGATGCTGCTTCGATGGCGGCATACAAGTCTATTGTTTCATGCGCGCCGCCGACAAGCCGGACTACTTTCGGATCACAATCGGCAAGGGCGGCCGCTGTGGTCCAGCCACTCGAAGGTAAGCAATCGACGCGGGAGCTGGGCGAGACGGCCACCTCTGCCCAGCCAGGCATGACGCCTCCGTTTCCGATGCGCGGATCATAAACCGCATCTGAACTGGATAATTCTGATCCTTTGGCGCTGTCCTTGACAGGGTTCGTGATCACTGGCGTGACTTTTACAATCACGTCCGTTTCAGCAATCAGTCCGATGCGGGTCACAATCAGGTTCGATGTCATCATCACGATCCGTTGGACCGTGATTGCCACTTCAGACGTCCGGCAGGTCAGATGCAACTGGCCGCTGGCCATATCGAGCTCTGCGGATGACCAATCGGCCGCTTTCTGACCGTTGACTTCGATCCGGAACATCGACGGATTGCAGGCGGGAAGTCTTACATCGCCCTCAAGCGCATAACCGTACGCACCCTCGTGATAATGGATCGGCATCCGCGCATGGACGCCGTTCAGATAGACTCCGGCATCTGTCGAGCCACCAGCAGGGCCGCACAAACCGATGAACCCGTTCCCCAGTGTCATCAGGGCAGGTATGCGGCCCAATGCCAAGTCTGCACCGCCAGCAAGCAGTCGCCAGGGGTCACTGCCGAATGGTAGGGAATTGAAGTCAGCATCCGGTAGTTTGCGGGACAGTTTCACCATTGCTCCAATTTGCCAATTTGGTTTGATATGCATTTCATACTAGCTTACTGTAGCTGCGCAAGGCCGGAGTGACCGGCGATGCACATTGGGAGTCGCACACCATGGCCAACGCACAGCTCAAACTGGCGATTTTTCTGACCTACGCGATATTCGCGATCCTTTTGAACAGCGTTGGCACGGTCATTCTACAATCCATTGAGAAATTCGGTGTGACGAAATTGGATGCAAGCACATTGGAGGGATTCAAGGACATCCCCATTGCAGCGGCCAGTTTCATTGTTGGCGCATTTTTATCGCGGCTTGGCTACCGTAACGGGATGATGGTGGGCCTTATACTTGTTGCGATCGCTTGCATTACCATGGCGACATTCGGCAATTTCGGAACAACACAAATCTTGTTTGCCACAATTGGCGTATCTTTCGCACTGGTGAAGGTCTCGGTCTATTCGCTGGTTGGCCTCCTTGCCGATGGTCCGCGCGCGCATGCAAGTTTGCTCAACACCATCGAAGGCATCTTCATGATAGGGGTGCTCGCCGGCTATTGGGTTTTCGCTGCCTTCATTGATCGAACAGGGTCTGGCTGGTTGGCAGTTTACTGGTGGCTCGCAGCAATCGCAGTACTTGCGGCGATTCTGGTTGCAACGACCCCGTTTGATGAGTCAGGCGGTCGGCGTAGTGACGAGCTTTCCGGATCGCCCGCGCTGATTGCCGAACTCGCCGCGATGGTTCGGCTGGCAAAACGAACGCTGACCATTGCGTTCGTCGTAACCGCCTTCCTTTATGTCCTTATCGAACAAGGGATCGGTACATGGCTTCCAACGCTCAACCGAGAGGGGTTTGGATTGTCGGCCACACTCAGCGTACAGGCTGCCTCCATCTTTGCAGCCGGACTGGCTGCAGGCCGACTTGGAGCTGGGCTGTTGGTGCAAAAGACGGGTTGGCTGCGTCTGTTGATCGGGTGTGTGGTATCGATGGCGCTACTGTTGCTGGTAGTGCTGCCGCTGGCCAGTCAGGCATCTGGCGGGGAGGTAACCAGCTGGATGGACGCGCCCATGGCGGTCTTCCTGTTGCCACTAATCGGATTGGTGATGGCCCCTATCTATCCAACCCTCAACTCGGCCGTCCTGAGCGCAATTCCGCGTTCTATCCAACCCAAAATGGTCGGATTGATCGTCATATTCTCGGCATTGGGAGGGACATCAGGCTCGCTCATCATTGGTCGATTGTTCAACAGCATGAGCGGTGTAACAGCGCTCTACTTCATGCTGGTGCCGATTGCATTGATGGCGGTTGCGATACTTATCCTGGCCCGAATGCTCAGTCAACTCCAGCAGGAACCTGGTTTGAGCCTATGATTCGCGTATGATAATGCGGGTTTGCAGCATCGCTGACTTTGGATTGGCTCCGTCGATTCGCTGCATCAGCTTCTCGACCAAAATTGAACCGGCAAGATGTGTCTCCTGCTCGATGGTCGTAATCGCGGGCGTGAAATGCGCCGCCGGAGGAATATTGTTGTATCCAACCAATGCATAGTCGCGCGGCGCTACCAAACCGGCATCACGGAACACGCTAATGACCGCCATGGCCGCCGTGTCTGAGAAAGCGAAAACGGCATCCGGTGCCTCATTACTGGAAATCCATTCCGCCGCAACGCTGCATACTCCAGCATAGCTCATATCAACGGCAGATAATGTGCAAACTTCGATTCCATTGTTCGTTTCCCTCGCGACGGCGACAAGGCCTTCATATCGCAACAGAATTTCCTCATGCTCAATGTTCCCGACGAAAAGCCAGCGCCGAGTTCCGCGGCCGACAAAATGCTTCCCAGCCAACCTGCCGCCCAAGGCATTATCGCTACCAACTGCGCAATAGGTGTTGTTCTTGCTCACCGCACCCCAAACGACAAACGGGATGTCGGCGCGGACGAGCTCGGTCAACATCGTTTCCTGGTTCCCCTGACCAAGAAAAATCAACCCATCGGCACCTCGACTGGCGATCAGGTCCGCGCAAGACTGCGCGTCGACCAAGCCTGGGGGGGAGAGCAAAATATCTTGGTTGCGTACCGAAAGCGCCTCTGAAACACCGGCCAGAAGCTCGAACATGAAGGGGTCACCAATCCGCCCGCCGCGGTGTGATCCGAAATCCAGAATGACCGCAATCGTCCCGGAGCGAGCTTGGCGCAACTTCTGGGCATTGCGGTTGACCGCGTAACCCTGCGCACGAGCGACCTCGAGAACGCGGGCGCGGGTTGTCTCGCTAACCAGGTGGCTGCCACTGAGCGCGCGCGAAACTGTCGGTTTGGACACTTTTGCCAGTCTGGCAATATCGTCCATGTTGCATCCCATTGCCAGATTGCCTCGCTGTCTCCCACGACGTTTCATCAAAAAAATACCTCTTCACGGTTTTCTGCTCATTTTGCACCTTAGCCGGGAGAGGGTGCCAAGTGCAACGATTCTGAAACGCTTGTTGCAATGCATTTCATTATGATTTAATCGCCGTCCTATCGTAATCGAGAATCGGAACGGAGGAGGGAGTTATGGTAAGGTCATTTGGGGTGAATATGCGCGCAGTGCTGCTGGCGAGCGCTGCCATGTTGCCGGTCGCACCGGCGCTGGCGCAGACCGCAGAGGATGAGGCCAGCCTGAGCGATAATCAAGAGATTGTCGTGACCGGTCAAACCACACGCGACCGACCGCTAATTACAGCCTCAGCCGATATTACATACGCGAATCGCGACGATATTGACCGGAAAGCCCCGCGCTCTACCGCAGATATGCTTGAATTGGTGCCAGGGATCTTTGTCGAAGGCACGGCGGGCCAGATATCGAACAACTATTCAGTTCGCGGCCTGCAGGGTGGTGGACAGCGGTTTGTTCAGCTTGAGGAAGACGGCATGCCGATCCTCTATGGTGGTGGTGGCGCGGACTTCTTCTTCGATCAGGACCTGACGATTGATCGCCTTGAAGCAGTCAAAGGCGGATCTTCTGGCGTATTGACCGTCAATGGCGCAGGTGCAACAATCAATTTCATTTCCAAGCGGCCCAATTTCAAAGAAGCAGAAGGCGTCGCCCGCGTTAGCGCGTACAATTATGGCCAGTTGCGTGGGGATTTCTATTACTCTCAACCAATTTCCGAAAATCTGGCGTTCAATGTCGGGGGCTATATCCAGTCGAACCCGGGCGTTCGCAGCAATACGTTCGACTATCAGGGTTGGCGTCTTAAAGGTGCGCTTCAGTATAACTTTGGCGATGGCGGCTTTGTCCGGCTTTCAGCCAAAGGAGGTGATGTCGAGAACGCCTATTATGCGACCATGCCTTACGCGTTTGTCAATGGGAAGGTCCAGAGCATTCCTGGCCTGGATACTCAGTTCGGCAATGTCGCTGGCGATGCCTTCGCTAACATCGCCGTCCCAGTCTCAACCTTCGCACACCCCAGTGGTTTCCGCGAGTTCAGCCACCGTGACGGCGTGGTAGCGAAGACCGGACAAGTGCGACTGGACTTCGATGCACCGTTGAGCGATTCGCTAAGCCTGTTCGGTCACGCGCGCTATTTTGACTATTCCTACAACTTCAATGGGCTGTTCCCAGGTTCCGGGACCGGCAATGCAGGTCTTACCAGCGCGGTTAATTATCTGACTCCCGGGGCGGGTTCGCCGATCAACGGGCTCCTCACTCTGGGCCAGGCCGCATTCCCTGGCACGACGCGCTTTGGCATCAAAAACCTGCGCACAGGAGTTGTTATCGGTGCAAATCAGACTGCGGCGCTCAATGCGCTCAATGGCAATGGCTTTCTCCAACGCACTACCCTGAACCATGATTACGTTCAGGGTACGGATTTCGGCATCAATACCGGATTGCGCTGGGAGCATCAGGGTGATGGCTTTTCGAGCTCGTTTACCGCCGGTTTGATGTATTACAAAGTCAAGCGGGTGACGGACCAATCGGCAACCGGAAGTGTCGTCAATGATGTTCGCACCAACAGCGACATCTATGACATTGTGGCACTCGATGGTGCCAACAATGTGATCGGGACGCTCTCCGACAATGGTCTTGTCTCCTACGGTGACTGGGGTGCCGGCATTCGGGAGCGTGAGGATTCAACCTTTTCACTCTACGCCAACGAAGAAATTGCGTTCGGCAACCTGCGTATCGATGCCGGGATCCGTTGGGAAACCGACAAGGCGCTCGCACTTGATGGCAACGGAGCCGCAATCAACCAACCCGTCCAGCCCGGTGTGGTCGGGGTGATCCGCGATGTTGGCTCGACGTTCGACGGCACTTACGGCACCAGACGCAAAACCCAGTCAAAGGCTGCTTATACCCTTGGCGTCAATTATCTGCTTTCGCCCGATTTCGCGGTCTATGCTCGCTACGCCAACGGCTTCCAAACCAACAACGTCGATCCGATCACCACGATCGAGCTCTACGAAGTGGGTCTGCGCTTCCAGCATGGCCGGATATTCTCCGGCTCGGCGACGGTGTTTCAGACCAATTTCAATAACCAGAACTACAATTTCGCCGATCCGGTAAATCCATCGATCCAGACAAACCTCAACGCCGATCTGCGCACCAGGGGTGTGGAGATCGATTTCACGGTGCGACCGACCGACTGGTTCTCGATCGATTTCGAGGGCGTGTTCCAGGAGCCCAAGCTGATCAATCTTGAGCTCAATGGTGTGCCTCAGGCCGGCTTCTCCGGAAATCGGCCCGAACGAACACCGGCGAAGCTGTTCACGATCACGCCCGTTTTCCAACTGCCCGGCGGCAAGGGTGAGATATATGCACGCTACAAATATGTTGGCAGCATATTCGCTGACCATGGTAACGGACTTGCACTGCCAAGCTATGGCGTGACCAGCCTTGGTGCAACGTTCAACCTCAGCGATCGAATGCAGGCAAGTTTCAACGTCGACAATGTTTTCAACGTCGTTGGGCTGACTGAAGGAAATCCTCGCCAGGGCCAAACACAAGCGATCGTCAACGGGTTCTTTTATGCCCGCGGCATCGTCGGCACGACTTATGGTGGTTCGATCACGCTCAAGTTCTGAAACCCTGAATGGGTCGCAAATTGGGGCACCGTGGCATTTTTTGCTGCGGTGCCCCTGGTTATGGTAGGGAGAATTTCGGTGAGCACTCGCACCACAAGGACATATATGGCCGGACGGTTGCTACTCGTTGCGGGACTGGGGCTGGCGAGCCTGACTGCCTGTGCGCACATTTCACCCAGCGCGGCGCCCGAGCTTGCTTATCAGGTCACCGAAGGACAGAATATCAACGCCTTCCTGCGCGATGGGCCGGTTGCAGCCCATCTGTTGCTGCGTAATGGTCAGAATCCGCGCATCCTTGTCGCTTTTCCAGCCGGTAACAGCGGGGTTGGGTTGTGGTTCGACCAATTGGCCGGATCCGCCAACTGGACTCTGACCCAGACCCCGCAACCGCTGACCATGCGCGATAGTCGCGGTAGGCCGCTTTACGGCTTGCGCGCCACTGCGACGATTGGCGCTCCTCGCCTGACCATCCGCAAGGCAGTTCTCTCGAATGTTCGCTTCCTGCGCGATTATGAATCCGTCGGGAGAATCCCGGATGAAATTCTGGCGCCCACACGTACTGCCGGGGATCGCCTCATATTTGCCCGTGACCGCGCCGACGGTGCCCCAGGCTACGTGATCGAGGTGCGCGTCACGCACGGACGGTTGGACGACGGTTCGATCATCGCGGGAGCTGATGGGAACATCGGAATTGAACTGACTGCTGCCAGCGGCGAAACACCGCTGACCGGCCTGACCGAAGGCGATCTGCTCAACGAACGCGCCGCACCAGACTCTGCTGCGCGCCATGCCTTGGCATTCCTGAGCTATCAGGAAAAATTCATGGCCGGATCATGGCGCTTCAACACCTATTTCGGACGCGATACGCTGATGTCGGTGCGCTTGTTGATGCCTGCACTGCGCCCAGCGGCGATCGAAGCCGGGCTCGGTTCGGTCTTGGCGCGAATGAACGCTTCAGGTGAGGTTGCCCACGAGGAAGGTCTGTCCGAATTCGCGATTCTCGACCGGCGCAAAAACGGGAACGCTGCGGACGACACGCTGGCCGCCGATTCCCCGACGCTTGATTTCGGGATGATCGACGACGATTATATGCTCGCTCCGGTCGCCTCTGCCTATCTACTTGAACACGCATCTCCCGAGCAGGCCCGCACATTTCTGGCGCAACCCGTCGCAAGCGCCACAACCTCAGGTGTTCGCGAACCTGCCGGGACTCTGCTAGTGCGCAATCTTCGCCACGTTGTGCAGCAGGCAAGGCCGTTCGCCAACACGCGGAGCGCGACTTCCTTGGTTCCGATCAAGACCGGCCGGCTGACCGGCCAATGGCGGGATAGTGAGGAAGGCCTAGGACGCGGGCGGTACGCCTATGATGTCAATGCGGCGCTGGTGCCAGCTGCCCTGGAGGCGATCGAAAAGTTGCTGAATGCCGGACTTCTTGACCCCTATCTGTCAGGTAACGAACGCACGGAACTAGGCGTTTCCGCCGCACTGGCGCAAGTATGGCGCAATAGGGCGCCGGGGCTGTTCCGTGTGTCGATACCATCAGCAGAGGCGCGTGAGCGGATACAGAGCTACGCCGTCTCGCTCGGCGTCCCGGCTGCGCCCGCTCTGGCCGCCTTGGGGCCCGCTTCATTGGACTTCCATGCCATTGCGCTTGACGATGCCGGAAAACCGATACCGATCATGAATTCGGATGAGGGCTTCGCCCTGCTATTCGGTCACCCTTCCCCTACGGAACTTGAAACCTATGTTCCTGCGATCACACGCCCCTTCCCCGCCGGACTCTTGACCGACATCGGACTGCTGGTGGCAAACCCTGCCCAGACCGATCCCGAAGTTCAGAGCCGATTTTCTCCCGCAGCCTATCACGGAACGGTAGTATGGTCGTGGCAACAGGCGCTGCTGGCCGCCGGGCTGGAACGGCAACTGGCACGCAGCGACTTGCCGGCCAGTACGCGCTCCGCATTGATCCAGTCGCAGGACGATCTGTGGCGCGCGATCAACGCCACCGCCACGACCCGAAACTCGGAACTTTGGTCGTGGGCGTTCGACAATGACCGCTATCAAGTTGTTCCGTTCGGAGCTGGCCGACAGGACGCAGATGAATCCAACGCAGCACAATTGTGGAGCACGGTGTATCTCGCGGTGCGTCCTCCGAAGCACTAAGGCCAAGGCACTGCTCAAAGCCAATCGACTCTGGAAGGAATCGATGGGTTGACCATCATGGATACTCTAATTGCCGCCATAGGAGGAATAATGCTGCTTACACTGTCATCCATCGTAATGGTGCTAACGGCGCTGTTGCACTCCGTTGCTGGCGAGAAGTGGCTGATTGGCCCCCTGCTTGAACTAAACACGGGCGTCTTGCAGGTTCCGCTTGCCCGCAAGATCGTGCGCTTCGGCTGGCATATCACCAGCGTTCTAATGATCGCCTGCGCCATTACCGTCGTCTGGCCAGGCACCCCGCGAACAGTCATCGTCGTGATGGGAACCGCATGGCTGGCCTCGGGACTGTTCGATGCTGTCTATTCCAGTGGCAAACATGTGGGGTGGCCGTTCTTGTCGTCGGCAGGCGCGCTAGCGCTGTTCCACGCAACGATGTGAACGGTATGGCCAGTCGGACCAGTTAACGAGCAACTCGGAGCTATGGTCTTGGGCTTTCGAGGATAGCCGCTACCATGTTGTGCCATTTGGGGCCGGTAGGCAGAATGCCGATGAATCCAATACCGCACAATTGTGGAGCACGGTGTACCTCGCGGTTCGGCCTCCGAAGCGCTAAATGCTCTCATCTGTAGGCAGTCAAGCTTCTTGCCCACAAACGGCAATGAATGCGTTTTGGATGTTTCCAATTGCTTCGGGGGATGTTCGTGTCCGGCCTGTTTCCACGGGAGGTGTGATGGAAGCAGGCCGGACAACGCGTCATAGTCCGGCACCACCCAGTTTATAGGTTAGTTGCATAAACACACTACGGCCTACGCTGTCGAACCAACTCGCGTTATAATAAGGATAACTTCTCCAGGTAGCATCCTTAACCGGGTTGGTATCGAGCAGATTCCGCACCGTCAGGGAGCCGCGCAAATGATCGGTGAAATCATATTGCAGCGACGCATTGAAAAGATAGCTTGGCCTGATAAAAGCATCTTCGTCAAAGTTAGGAAGTTTTCCGAGACGAGTGCCGGAAATGGTCAGCTGTAGTCCTTCATTTGCCCAGCTCAAGCTCCCATTGGATTTATCACGTGGTAAATAAAAGCCACTGTCAGCCGCCAGCTTGTCGATTATCACATCGCCAGGAAATTGCTGGAAGCCGTGATCAAAAACGTGGCTGTGTGCCATCGATAGCGTGAATGTACCAAATGACGTTGGCAGACTGCCTCGGAGCGCTATGTCGATGCCACTGGTTTTTTCCCGAGCAATGTTGATTGGGTTGATGCGAATCGACGAAATTTGCCCAGCTTGGCCTCCACTGGCAAAACGATTGACGCGAGCTAAGGCGTCAAGGCAGGTCGGCGATGTAGGGTCAATCGCCGTGCCATTTGCTGTCGAACCGATACGGCAGTCCGCTTCATCCTCTGCAATCCGGTCAATATTAAGGTCATCGACCTGGTTGTCGAGGGTCACTCGGAAATAATCGATCGAAAGCTGAAAGCGCGGAGAAGGCGAGAAAACCAATCCGGCAGTGAGTGTCCGTCCTGTTTCCGCCTGAAGATCACGATTTCCAGTGCGGTTAACGACTACGCCGCTTCCGGAATAGCTGCAATCGCCGATGTCTTCATCGGGCTCTTCGGTGCGACACAGAAAATAATCATCTACCCCGCCAGACACATTGCCTGGGCCTGTAAATACATAGTGTAAGTCGGGCGCGCGGAAGGCGGTACCATAGGCGGCGCGTAACAGCACTGCATTGTGCGGTCTGATTTCGATGCCACCGTTATAAGTGAATTTGCTTACATTGCGCCCGGCAAAGCCGAATGTGTCAAACCGACCCGCGCCGGTCACTGTCAAAAAATCAAGTAGCGGCGCGCGCAACTCGCCGCCAATAGCAGCATGACTGCGTGAGCCCGAACCATCGCTGTCCTTCCAGCTAAAGTAATAATCAGTCAAGGCCAGCGGGTCGGGTCGAAGGTTGTAGCCTTGCTTTCCATATTCAGCGACAGCCGCAAAACCGACGGGACCAGCCGGGAGTTCGAACAAGTTGGTATTGGTCAACGTCGCCTGTAGATTGCTGGTCCAGCTTTCCGGATTGTACACAGTATCAGCTGAAATGCTGTCATATTGAGCCGGGGTAAGTGCGGTGTAGAGCTTTGCAGGGTCAGCATTGAAGATAGGATAACCGCTATCTGCATCGACGCCGAGTTGCGGGCCAAGATAGAATGCGACTGCCTTGCTGTTGACTATCTGCGGCCACCGAACGATTGATTTGTATCGGCTGTAATTGAATGACAGCTCATAATCCCAGGACGTTCCAAATTTGCCGCGGAAACCGGGGGTGATGCTATAAGTGGTTTGCTTGTTACGCTGCATTTCAAGACCGCCGGTCTCTTCAGGCGAAAACTGGCGTGACCAATCGTCGATTGTGTCATCAAAAGCATTATAGAAGCTGTTGTCAGAGCTGCTTGACGAACTTTCAAACGCCCAACTGGTTACATCATACATTAGCCGAATGTTGCTGATTCCGAGCTGCGCGTCGGTGAAAAATGTGACATTGTCCGACAGTTCGTAGGACAATGTACCGAAGCTGTTGAAGCCCTTGCGTCCCGTTATGATCGTCCCGTAGGCGATTGATGCTTGGCTGCCGCAATAATAACCTGGGCCGTAATCGTCGAGTGCCGGATCAAAATCGCCAAACCGGGGTCGAGAGGCATAAAACGTACTGCCGCCATTTAGATGCGACAAATTGGCGCACGTTGAGGCACCCGGATCGATATATGTGTCGTTCTCGATACTATAACGCAAGAAACTGCGGCGGGCGATGGTATTTACTGGATTGTCAGCCGTGCTGTCCTGTATTGCCCGATCAAATGCCCATAGCGGTCGTTGGTCGAGATATTCGACGCCGCCGATTATGCTAAGTCGATCATTCGACCAGCCTCCGGTCGCGGTGAAACGGTGCGACATGCCGCCACCATGCTCGGTTCGGCCATGCCGGTAATCGAGGGTGATTCCATCAAGCTTTTCCTTCATCTTAAAGTTGACGACCCCGGCAATGGCATCCGAACCATAAATCGCTGAGCCCGCGCCACTCAAAATTTCGACTCTGTCGATCAAGCCAACGGGTATGTTCGAAATGTCGGTGAAGTTGCTACGGCCTGAAAAAGGGAGTGGAAAATCAGCGATACGTCGGCCGTTGACCAGCACCAAGGTATGGTTGGGTCCCAGTCCGCGCAAATCGACCTGCTGCGCGCCGGGGGTGAAGTCCGCGCTGCTTCCGGATTGCGGGCTTTGCGTTTCGCCACTGTTCTGCGTCATTGCAGCCAATAATTCTGGAACACTGGTGTAACCGTTAGCGCGGATCGTGTCCGAATCGATTGTGGTAACCGGCGAGGGCCCCTGACCACCGACGGTGGGAATGCGCGAACCGGTCACAATGATCTCTTTGCCGCTGCCGTCTTCATCGACCTCCTGGGCGAACACGGGCGCGGCGAGCGTCGAGAGGCTAGTGCCAAGCACAAGAGCGACTCGAATGGTGCGCTTTCCGAGAGGGGACATATCATTCCTTTCACCATCTGGCGTCGAATCAACTGTCCGACCACGTTAGAGGGCCGCATTTCAAGCACGAATTGTCGATCATATCAATCATTATGACGATGAGTGAAATCATATTGCCTTTTTATGCCGACATTCTGTAACATCACGCCATTGGCTTTCCTGAGGAGCGAGCGACATGCATTGGGCTGTAAAAGGGTTTCTGCTTCTGGTTCTGGTAATATCCGGCCATTTTTTTACCCCTATCAATGCGACGAATGGTGAAGATCGGCGGATCGAGCATTATGTATTCGGAAAGTTGAACACCCCAACTCCTGGCCCTGTTACTGGCGGACTGCTTCTTATGGGAGGCGGGGATCGCAATACGGACGCTATGAAGTGGTTTTTTTCCAAATCTGGCAAAGGGCACATCGTTGTTATCAGTGCGTCTTACGGAAGAGAAATTGGCGAGGAGTTTTTCGAAGACATCGGTGGCATCGAGTCGACGGAGATTTTCGTCTTTCACTCTCGGGCTCAGTCGAATGATCGCAAGATTTTGGAGCGATTGCGCAAAGCCGATGGCATCTTTATCGCTGGCGGTGACCAGGCGCGCTATGTTCGCTACTGGCGCGGCACGCCGATTGCCGAAATTCTTGACGCGCACGTCGCGGCAGGAAAGCCGCTGGCGGGAACCAGCGCCGGCCTCGCCATGCTGGGCGAGATGCTCTACGGGGCAATGGACGATGGCAGTATCAAATCGCCCGAAGCGCTCGCTGATCCGATGGGACCTGCCAATACCATCGAAGGAGACTTTCTCCATATAGCTTTGCTCAAAGGCGTGATTACCGACACACATTTCAAAGAACGTGATCGACTGGGCAGGCTGTTCGCCTTTGTTGCCAAGGCACAAGCTGGCCGACCTGCGGACGCGCCAAATATGGTCGGCTTAGGCGTTGACGAAAGCGCTGCACTTGCAGTTGAACCCGATGGCAAGGGCAGGATATTCGCGACTGAACCGAACGGCTATGGCTGGATCGTTGATGGAACCGGGTTGCGCCATGCCACTGTCGGAAGGCCGCTTGATGCACCTCGCGTCAAGGTTTCAGGCATCGGGCCAAATTCAGTGGTTCATTTGCCATCCGGAAAGGTCGACGCGCCTGTCTTCGAACGAAATTATGCGGCACGTGCCGGCGAAGTCCTGGAAGCCCCCCGTTGGGCACTTGCAATCCACGGCGGGGCGGGCGTGCTTGCCCGAGGCGATCTCACTCCAAGTCAGGAAGCGGCTTATCGTGCAGGACTTGACGAAGCACTCCTGGCGGGATCCGCAATCCTCGACAAGGGCGGTTCAGCCCTGGATGCCGTTAACGAGGCGGTGCGTCGGCTGGAAGACAATCCGCTGTTCAACGCCGGACGCGGCGCAGTCTTTACCGCCGAGGGGAAAAACGAGCTGGACGCCGCAATCATGGATGGACGAACGCAAAAAGCAGGAGCCGTTGCCGGTGTAACGCGCACACGACATCCGATCGATCTCGCCCGGGCCGTGATGGAAAAGTCCAGACATGTAATGTTGGCAGGTGCAGGTGCTGATCAATTCTCGGTTGAACAACAACTGGAGCAGGTTGATCCGTCATGGTTCCGAACGGAAGAGCGTTGGCAAAACCTGCTTCGCTGGCGCGCCAGCCCACAAGCCGCAAATGTTCCGACGCATCTGTTCGGGACGGTTGGGGCGGTTGCGCTTGATATGCATGGAAATCTGGCAGCGGCAACTTCAACCGGGGGAATGACTGGTAAGCGCTGGGGGCGCGTCGGTGATTCACCCATCATTGGCGCTGGAACATATGCCAAAAACGGTCAGTGCGCAGTTTCCGCAACCGGCTCAGGAGAGTTTTTCATAAGAGAAAGCGCGGCGAGACAAGTTTGCGACCGAGTGGCTTGGAAAGGCGAGAGCCTTGTCAACGCTGCTCATGCTACGATAATGGCTGTAGGAGCCATTGGCGGGGATGGCGGATTGATTGCTATGGGCCCCGATGGCCGACCGGCATTCGCAATTAACGATCTTGGCATGTATCGTGGACGGATCGTTGCAGATGGTCTAGCGCAAACGGCTATTTTTGCAGAGGAGAAATGGCCCGAATGACGACGAATGCGACAACAACTCTCGATGAAATGGACGATCTCCTGCTAACCATGCTGCGCGATGACGCGCGCCAGACTATCGCTCAATTGGCTAAGAAATTAGGCGTTTCCCGCAGTCAAATTTATACTAGACTTGCTCGGTTTGAAGAAGATAAAATCGTCGCTGGATATACTGTCAGACTGGGCAGTGCTTTTGCGGCCAGGCGTGTTTGGGCGCACATGATGATAAAAACACTCCCACGATACCACCGCGAAGTTGAGCTCGCTCTTGCGGCGATTCCGTTAATTCAAGCCATTCATGCAATCAGTGGTGAATATGATATTATCGCCATGCTTGAAGCGGAAAATAATCTTCAACTCAATGAATTAATCGATGATGTTGGCGTGCTTGAGGGAGTTGAACGAACAACCACTTCGGTTATTTTGGTAACAAAAGTGGAAAGGTGATGAGAGCGTTTTAAGGTGTAGGACGATGTACATCGGTATCGACAAGGGATAGCTTCATACCAGCGTCCTGATTGAGATCTATGTGCCGGACAATTCAGATGTGGTAACAAAGATCAACGTCAATATGGTTACGTTATGGGGCATTCTCAATCTCCTGTTAGAAGACGGAAAGGGTTGGCTTCGACAGTTGGCCCCCAACGCGGCGATGGCGCGATGAACGGCGGCTGCCTCAATCCCCGCAAAGCAGGCATGCCGCGCGAGCGTATGCCTGCACATCGATTGTTTAACTCGGCGCCGGATGACGAGGAGTTGCCGCGTCGTCGCAGCCATAAATTCCATTGATTGAGGCTGAAAACTTACACAAAACCTTACACAGTTCTTGACCCAAGGAAAATAATGCTATATTCTACAATTGCTTACGATAGTCTCGCCCCACTTAAAATCTGCTTCTCTTTATGGGAGTGCGGGTTCGAGTCCCGCCGTCCGCACCATGATGTGATTGGCACGGAATGACGGCCTTTTGCTTGCACCGCGCCGTCTCCCGGCCAATAACGGGCTGAACCCGGCCTTGCGGATCGAACAGCTTCATGCGGATGACCCTCTTTCTTGCTACAGCCTGCCTTGCACTCGCAAGCTGTTCGGGTGCGAGTGACAAGAAGCCGATCACGATGAGTGTGATCGGGTCGAAGCTCCATCTCAGCGATCCAAATAACGGGCCGGTTGGCCCTGAGGCGGCACTGATGCTCGGCGCGACGGCGCAGGGGTTGGTGGCCTTTGATGCAGATGGCCAGATCGAGCCGGCGCTTGCCGAACGCTGGATCATGACCGACGATGGCATGAGCATCATTTTCCGCATCCGCCGGGCGCTTTGGGCGGACGGGCGCCCGGTGACAAGCGCGGAAGTGGCAGCGCGTCTGCGGGCCGTCTCGGCGCCTTCCAGCCGGAACACGTTGAAGCCGCTCTTGTCAGGCGTCGATCGGGTCATCGGCATGACGGGCCAGGTGATTGAGATCAGGCTCAAGGTGCCGCAACCCGATTTCCTGCAACTCATGGCCCAGCCCGAACTGGCGATCTTCCGGACCAGTCCGGCGCTGGGCAGCGGGCCCTATGCCATCCATTCGGTGCGCAACAAGGTGACACGATTGCGGCTGATATCTGCAATGGGAGAAGCGCCCTCGCCCGAGGAGCAGGAGCGTACCGATGTTCGGGTGCGGAGCGAAAAGGCAAGCATGGGCGTTGCGCGCTTTGCGGCGCGGGAAATTGCCCTGGTGACGGGAGGGCGTTTTGCCGATCTCGCACTGGCTCGTGCGGCGCGTCCGGCGTCTAGCCAGTTTCAGCTTGATCCGGCCTATGGCCTGTTCGGGCTGGCGGTTGCTGCGGACAGCAAGGCACTTGCCGATGCGAACATCCGGCGGGCGCTGGCCATGGCCATCAACCGCGACCGGATCGTCCAGTTGTTCGGCGTGTCCAAATGGAAGCCGGTCCAGTCGCTCCTCCCGGCCCAGCTTGACAGTGCGGCACCTCCTGCTGCGCTGGAATGGGTCCAGTTGTCCCGCGAAGAACGGATCGTGCGGGCGCGCGGCTATGTTGCGGGGCATCCGGGCCTTCCGGAGATCCGCGTATCGCTGCCAGCAGGGGCCAGTGCGAGGCTGCTGTTTGCGGCGTTGCTCGATGACTGGCGGCGCATCGGTGTGCGCGCGCGCCTTGTCGGGCCGAACGATCCCGCCGATTTGCGGTTGATCGATGAAGTGGCTCCGCAATCGAGCGCACTATGGTATCTTTCTCGCGTCTCCTGCGCGCGGCGCATGCCGTGTTCACAGGCTGGGGAAACTGCGCTCAAGGCCGTTGCCCTGGCAACCACGCCAGAGGATCGCGCGGCGGCAATAGCCGAGACTGACGCCGCCTTTGCCTCGAACCAGCCCTATATTCCGATCGCGCTGCCACTGCGCTGGTCGCTGGTTGGCCCGCAACTCACGGGTTGGCGTGCGAGTGCCTTTGCCATCCATCCGCTGCGCCATTTGCGGGGCACACCGCGCTGAGCACTGGTAACGGATGCTTGCCGTCCTATATTCGGGGCTGAGGAGTGTTGCCCATGCCGATCAAGCCGGAAGTGATAGACCGCATCAATGCGCGGGCCGGAGATTTCGGCGGCGTCCATCCGGCAGCGGTGCGTCGACGGATCGAAGTGATGGAGAAGCTGCTCGAAGGCCTTTTCACCATTCCCGGAACCAACCAGCGAATCGGGCTCGACGTACTTCTCGATCTGATCCCGGTGGGCGGCAGCGTGATTGCGGCGGTGATGGGCAGCTATCTCGCCTGGGAGGCGCGCAACCTCGGCATGCCCAAATCGACGGTCGTGCGCATGGCCGGCAATATCGGCTTTGATGCGCTGCTGGGTGCAATCCCGCTTGTCGGTGCTGTGCCGGACTTCTTCTTCCGGTCGAACACGCGCAACCTGAAGATCATCAAGAAGCATCTCGACCGGCATCATCCGGGCACGGTGACGATCAACCGCTAGCTCATGGGGCTGGCCAGATCCTGAGCCTCGTATCCGGGCCTGCCCCACCTATGTCGCGCGGACAGGCCCTGGGGCGATAGTCCCTGCCAAGGCAGAGCAGCACTTCCTGCAGCCAGCCCAGTTGCGTCACATCGACGCGCACCATATCGGCCGACCAGCCCGGATTGGCGACAATGAAGGCCGTGGTGAACGCACCGACATCGGCCTGGGTGCGGATGAGCGCATCCATGTCCGGGAATCTGAGCGTGGCATAGACCTTGTTGGCCGCGCGGAAATAGCGCGCGGCATCGCTTTCAATGCAACTGCCGTGCTTGGCCCATTCGTGCTGCATCAGCGCCGGGGACGGCGTCGCGCAGAAATTCTCCTTCAGCACCTCGCGCGGAACCGCCTGAACCTTCTTGCACCATTGGGGGTTGCTCCGGCCTTCGCCGTCGGGCCACAGGCCGTGAAGGATGAAACCGAACCTGTTCGGCCCTGCGCACTGCGCGGCATTCTTCCTCTCGTCGCCATTCAGTTTGCAGAACTGGGGCGACCAGGAGAGCGCGAGGATATGGCCGGTCAGCGATACGATCACCGTTTCACCGGGCGGCGGAAAAATGGCCCGGGCCTGCGGCAGCGATTGTGGAACGATGCACTGGCTCTGCGCCAGCGCCAGTGCCGGAAAGCCCAGCACGCCGGCCAATACGGCCAATCCCCGCTTCCATTTTCCTGCCATCACCCAGCCCCATTTTATAAACCGACCGCAAAATCGAGCCCTATATCAACGGCGGGCGCGGACTGGGTCAACCGCCCGACCGAAATATAGTTCACGCCCGTTTCCGCCTTGGCGCGGATCGTGTCGAGGGTGACGCCGCCCGACGCTTCGGTCGGGATCCGCCCTGCGACCAGCGCCACGGCTTCCTTGAGCATCGGCACGTCCATATTGTCGAGCAGCAGGTGTGTCGCGCCCGCCTCCAGCCCTGGCTCGATCTGGGCGATGCGATCCACTTCGAGGATGATCCGTTCGATTCCGGCCTGTTTCGCGCGCCGCACGGCTTCTGCCACTCCGCCCGCGACCACGACATGATTGTCCTTGATCATTGCTGCGTCCCACAGGCCCATCCGGTGGTTGGTCGCCCCGCCCATCCGCGTCGCATATTTTTCGAGCAGCCTGAGGCCGGGAATGGTCTTGCGCGTATCGAGCAAGATGCAGCCGGTGCCCCCAATCGCCTCGACATATTTGCGCGTCATCGTGGCAATGCCGGAAAGGTGCTGCACAGTATTCAGCGCAGACCGCTCCGCCGTCAGCATCGCCCGCGCCTTGCCGGACAGGCGCATCAGGTCGGTGCCTGCTGGAACGGATGCGCCTTCGTCGGCCAGCACGTCGATCTCCATTGCCGGATCGAGATGCCTGAAGAATGCCGCCGCGATCGGCAACCCGGCGACGATGACCGGATCGCGGCTGTCCATCGTGCCGGTGAAACGCACATCGGCTGGAATGACCGATTCCGAGGTGACATCGCGACCGGTCGGCCCGAGATCCTCGGCAAGTGTCGCGCGGACGAATGCATCCAGATCGAATTGGGGGAGGGTAAACGACATGGTAATTGCCTAATGCAAATGGCGCTCATTGCAATGACTGGCAGATCAATCATGCGGATGACCAAATACAACACGATCGCGATTCCAGCCGATCCGAATGATCCCGAAGACCGGGATGTAAGCGTCGCCGGCGTCGAACGCGCCCATATGGGCCGCCGCATCCGCCGCCTGCGCCATCGGCTGGGGCTGAGCCAGGAGGAATTTGCGCGCACCTATGGCATTCCGGTCGCCAATATCCGGCAATATGAGATTGGAAGGCATATGCCCCCGCCCGCGGTGCGGGCCTATCTGAAGGTGATCGCCGAAGCGCCGGACGTGGCGGCGAAGGCCGTGGCGGGACTGTGACCTTCTTCTTCGCGTCTTTGCGGCTTCGCGTGAGATAATCTTGATGCCGTGGCGCGCGCTGACTCGGAATTATTGATTCACGCGAAGCCGCAAAGAGGCGAAGAAGATTGCGAACTACTGAAACTTGCGTTTCTTGAAGGCCAGAATGTCGGCCTTTGACAGCTTGAACCATTCGCCATTCATGCGACGGTCGGCAAACCGGTTATGCCAATAGGCTTCAATGCCGGGTCGGCTTGCCAGAAGTGACTGGCAACGGCCGATGGCGGCGGCTCGGGCGCTTGCTATCACGTAGACGTTATTCGAAGAAGTCCTCATCAACCCGTTTGATGTGTAGCACTTCCTGATCTCGGCATCCCACATTGTACCGAACCATAAGTCTGCCAAGCTGCGCTGCATCGATTAGGACAATGCGTCCGCCAAGTTGGCGCGCAGTTTCCTGCGCACTCTTGGTGAAGCCAGAGGTCGTGACGAATATTCCTTTTTGCGCCTTTTTTAGACTGAGCGATCCAAAAAACTCCCGAATGGCCGCAGGTCCCACCTGGTTGTCCGCACCATATCGCTTAGCCTGAATATAGATTTGATCGACACCAAGTGGGTCTTGGTCGATCACACCGTCGACGCCATCGTCCCCGGACTGTCCGATGGCACGGCCCGCATCTTCGGAACTGCCCCCATAACCCATCGCCAATAGAAGCTGCACAATTGAACGCTCGAAGAACGCAGGGGTTCCCAACCGCAGACGTTCCAGCAGTTCATTGGAGATCGTATTGTTGATCCGTTCATAAGACTCACGAAGCGCCTCCTCAGGTGTTGCATCGGTAGTTGCTGTTTCGGTTTCGGGCTCGGAGGCTTCTGACTTGCCTCTGCCCTGAAAGGCTACAAATTCCGGAAATGTGCGCAAAAGCCGGTTGTTGATTGTCACATTCGGGTCTTGGAGAACCCTGCGTCCAAGCTCGCTCGTTTGGAAATGCCCCCTGCGTGTGGCCTCGACCAAACCAGCTTGCTTCAAATAGGTTTTGGCCCAGTGAATTCTATTGCTGAAGGTCGTCTGCCCTCCGCTCGGAATCAACTCCGCCCTCTCATCCGGGGTCAGCCCAAATTCGTCTGCCAATGCCTCAATCACATCGCCGATTTTGACCTCTTGATTGATCGTACTGCGCAAGACCGGCGCCATAAGGGTCTGGTAATCGGGAATCATACCTCTGCCCCATCCCGGATTTGATCGGCGATAATTTCCTCGATCGCGTCCTCCTCGCACACGGCGAGCCGGTTCTCGCTGGCGAGGAAGTCGTCGAATGTTTCGTCGCTGACGTGCGCTTTCTCAGGCTCCTTCATCATTCTCACCGCCCCCCCCAATCCCCCTGCCCAACCGTTCCGCTCGCCATCTCCATCATCCGGTCGAGCGATTTCTTGGCGGCGAGCCTCAGCCCTTCCTCGATCTCGATGCGCGGCTGGAGGTCGCGGAGCGCCACATAGAGCTTCTCCATCGTGTTGAGCGCCATATAGGGGCAGATGTTGCAGTTGCAGTTTCCGTCCGCGCCGGGTGCGCCGATGAAGGTTTTTTCGGGCATCGCCAGTTCCATCTGGTGGATGATATGCGGCTCGGTCGCGACGATCAGCGTGTCTCCGGGCATGGTCCTGGCATAGTTCAATATGCCGCTGGTCGATCCGACATAATCGGCATGATCGATGATGTGCGCCGGGCATTCGGGGTGGGCGGCGACGGGCGCATCGGGATATTGGCCCTTGAGCTTGACCAACTCGGTTTCGGAAAAGGCCTCATGGACGATGCAGACGCCCGGCCAGAGGAGCATGTCGCGCCCGGTCTTGCGCGCGAGATAGCCGCCGAGATGCTTGTCGGGGCCGAAGATGATTTTCTGGTCTTTCGGCAATCCGGCGAGAATTTTCTCCGCCGAGGACGAGGTGACGATGATGTCGGAGAGCGCCTTCACCTCGGTCGAGCAGTTGATATAGGTGAGCGCGATATGGTCGGGATGCGCCTCGCGGAACGCCTTGAACTTGTCCGGCGGGCACGAATCCTCAAGGCTGCATCCGGCATCGAGATCGGGCAGGACGACGATCTTTTCGGGGCTCAATATCTTCGCGGTATCGGCCATGAACTTGACGCCGCAAAAGGCGATCACATCGGCATCGGTCGCTTGCGCCTTGCGCGACAGCTCGAGCGAATCGCCGACGAAATCGGCAATGTCCTGCAATTCGGGCCGCTGGTAATAGTGCGCGAGGATCACGGCGTTGCGCTCCTTGCGGAGGCGGTTGATTTCCTCGCGCAGATCGACGCCGCTCAGTTTTCCCGAATGGATACTCATTTCAACCTCATCTGTGGGGCCCATTCTATCGGGCTAGCCCGCCAAGGCATAGCAAAACCCTGTTCTCACCAGTGAAGGCCAGCTTTGCGGCGCGGCATCCAAATCTGCGCGATCGCCATAAGTCGGGATAAGGCTCATAACCGGAGACACAGCCATGGCACAAACCCCGACCCGTCCGGCAAAACCTCGCCCCGGTCATGTCCTTGGCACGCTTTCGGCGCGCTACGAAACTTCGGGTCGCGGGCCGGGCACGGTATCGACCGGGCGCGGCGATGCGGGCGGGGTTTCCTATGGCAGCTACCAGCTGGCCTCGAAACTCGGGCGGCCCGAGGAATTCCTCGCGCGCGAAGGCGCGGGCTGGGCGGCAGAATTCGGGCGCGCGAAATCGGGAATGCCTGCCTTCAGCCGGGTGTGGAAGGCGATTGCGGCGCGCGAGCCGGAGGCCTTTCATGCGGCGCAGCACGCATTCATCAAGCGCACCCATTATGATGTGCAGATTGCCCATGTCCTGAAGGCGACCGGCGTCAATCTCGACCGGTGGAGCGATGCGGTGCGCGATGCGGTCTGGTCGACGGCCGTCCAGCACGGGCCGGCCAACACTCTCGTGATCCGCGCGATGAAGGGTGATCCGCCGCATGACCGCGCACTGCTGATCGCGCTTTATGCCGAACGCGGGCGCCGCAAGGCCGATGGCAATCTCGCCTATTTCAGTCGGAACAGCCTTGCGGTGCAGGCGGGGGTTGCGCAGCGCTTCCGCGCCGAGCTGAAAGATGCGCTGGCCATGCTCAGCGCGGCCAGCGCCTAGGGTTTGTCAGGTTTAGATTGAACCGCTCATCCTGAGTAGGGACTGAGCTTGCCGAAGGCCCGTATCGAAGGACCTGTGTCCGTCCTTCGATACGCCGTTTCGACAAGCTCAACGGCTACTCAGGATGAGCGGAGTTCGAGATTCAACCTGAACAGGACCGACTCTAGCGCGGCAGGCTCCATTCGTCGCCGCATTCCGAAACCATGCCACGGTCGCGCAGGTCGATCAGATGTGCGAGGACCGACCGGCCGGCGGCCCCGTGGAGGCGGGGGTCGATGCCCTTGTACATTTCGGCGACCATGGCCGGAATCTCTTCGATGCCGCGTGCGAGGAGACGCAGGATCTGCCCCTCGCGCTGCCTCCTGTGTCCCATCATCCCGCGCACCAGCCGCCTGGGATTGTCGACCGGCTTGCCATGAGCAGGGTAATAGACGGCATCGTCGCGCTCCATCAGCAGTGCCAGGCTCGCCATATAGGCGGCCATGTCGCCATCAGGCGGCGATACGACGGTGGTCGACCAGCCCATGACGTGATCGCCGGTGAAGAGTGCGTGTTCCTCGACCAGGGCGAAGCAAAGATGGTTCGACGTATGGCCCGGCGTTGCGACGGCCCGCAACGTCCAGCCCGGGCCCGTCAGCGCAGCGCCATCGGCGAGGATCCGATCGGGATTGTAGGTCGGGTCGAACCCCGCATCGGCGCGCGGGCCGTCATCAGACAGGACGAGCGGCGCGCAGCCGATGACCGGCGCGCCGGTTGCAGCGGCAAGCGGGGTGGCGGCCGGCGAATGATCGCGGTGCGTGTGCGTGCACATGATGGCCGTGACCCGCTCGCCGCCAAGAATGCGGACAAGTTCGCCGACATGCGCCGGATCGTCACCCAATGGCCCGGGATCAATTACGGCGACATCGCCAGCGCCGACAATATAGGTCTGCGTGCCTGTATAGCTGAAGGGAGAGGCATTGCGCGCCAGCACCCGCCGGATCAGCGGACTGATCTGCTCGGCGATCGCATAAGGCTCGTTCGAAAGGTCGGGCGCGTCCATTGCCTTTCTGTGGCGATGGCCGCGCCCCTAATCAAGGTTTCCGCGCCGCTTACTGCTTCGAATAACCGGGGCGCGCCTTCAACCTTGCGATTTCCTCATCGAGCGAGGCAAGCGCCTTCGCCTTGGCAGCCTCGGACAGTTCGCTCACTTCGGCCAAACGCGCCCGCGCCTTTTCGAGTGCAGCCAGTATGTCGGCCTGCGCTTCGCCGAGCCGGTTGCAGATCACGACGCGGGCGTGGCGGATCTTGCCGTCCTCATCCTTGATGTCATCGCTGGCATCGACTTGCGGCTTCGCCCCGCCGCATTTTTCGACGAGATCGATCTCGTGAACCTCACGCCCATGCCCGGCGTGCCCATCATCGGAAATGACCTTGACGATCACGGTTTCCTGCGCATCGGTCTTGGGGTCGGTGTTGTTCGATGCCAGCGCAATGCCGGTTCCGGCAAAGGCAAGCGCGGCAGCGGCGATGCTGCCGAGCCAGCGGGCGTGGGCAGTTGCGGTTGATCGGGTCATGGCTTGGTCCTCCTCATCTGGAATTATTGAAGCGATGGCGTGGGCAGCGGACGAACCGCTGCAATCTGGCGGTCGAGCGCGGCAAGGATATGGGCGCGCATCTGGGCGGTCAGCATCTGATCGCTTTCGATCTGGACACGCGTCGTGCGCAGCGCTTCGATGATCTGCGCGCGGCCCATTCCGGTACCGTTGGCGCAGACCGTGATCCGCAGCTGCTTGTGGCCCTGCGCGTCATCGGCGGTGCCGAGCGATACGATGCCGCCATGGTCCTTGCCGGAGCAGCTGATCTTCATCGACCGTGCAGCCGCTCCGCGCGCGACTTCGGCGCTTTGCATTGCGATCGCGATTTCCGCGTGAGCCTCACGGATGCCGTCGCGCACTTCGCCTATCGCTTCGTGTGCAACAGCGCGCGCTTCGGCCACGGCGCCCTCCGACTCGGCCCGCGCTTCCGCGACGGTCTGAAGGGCTTCGGTTCTTGCTTGCGCGGCCTCGGCTGCCATTTCGCTCTGCGCGACGGCGGCCTTCAGGGCCGTGGCGCGAGCACGCATCGCCTTGCTATGGGCACGCGCGTCGGGACAGTTTTTTTCGTCATGAGCCGCGATCTCTATCGGTGTCGAGATGTTGATCGGTTCCGGCGTCTCGATGATGCCACCGCCCAGCACCAGTGCGCGTGGCGCCTCGATCGCGGGCGCAACCACATCGGGTACCCCGCCCGAAGCCGTCACGGCAACGCCGCCCAGCACGAGGAACGCTGCCAGCGCCGCGCCCGGTCGCGCCAGTCGCCCCTCGACCTGCCCCGCAACGATCCGGCGCAGGCGCGCCTTCAACGTCGTCGTCGCTCCCATGGCGCAGGCGGCAAGCGGAACCTGGCCCATCGCTGATTTGAACAGCGCAGAGCCATAGGCGTGACGTTCATCGGCGCTTGCTCCGTCAAGGACGATGGCATCGCAGGCCGCTTCCTGATCGAGGCGGAAGGCGCGGTGGGCAAAATGGGCAACCGGATTCCACCAATGGAGCGAAAGCACCGCCAGCGCCGCGAAATTCACCGGCACGTCATGGCGGTCATGATGCGTCAGCTCATGGGCAACGGCGAGGCGCTGCTCCTGTGCATCGTAGCGATGTTCGAAATCGGCGGGCACGATCACCGATTTGCCGAACACGCCCAGCGCTATCGGGGATGAGACCGCAGGACTCGCCGTCACGGGAATGTTGCCCGCGTCGAACAACGCCCGGCCCTCCTCCGCCACGTCCCGCGAAAAGCGGAGGTAGGACAGCCAGTGCCGCCCGAAAAAAAGGACCGCACCGCCCAGCCAGATTGTAAGGGATGCAATCAGCCAGACGGTGCCACCCCCGGTCGTGGTGGCTGGCTGGAGAGAAGGGGATGATGATCCCGCCAGCACAACCACCACATCCTGTACCACCGCACCGTTCGCGCCGAACAAGTCGGCGGGCAAGGGCGGCAAGATCATGCGCAACGCGGGGGCAAACCACAGCAGATAGGCGGCCCGCGCTCCGAAGCGACCGGCCACCCAGGGGCGGATCGCGAGCACGAGGAGCATCAGCAGCGTCGTTGCGACCAGCGTTTCGGCAATCCACTGAATTATGGCCGACTGCATCATGACTTGAGCTCCCTCAGCAAGGCCTCGATCTCGGAAATGTCTTGCGCGGTCAGCGCTTCCTGTTCGGCGAGATGCGCGACCAAAGGCGAAAGCCGCCCGCCGAACAGCCGGTCCACCAGCCGCCGCGATTCGTGCGAGACATAATCGGCACGGGCGATGAGCGGGCGATAGAGAAAGCGGCGTCCCTCGGCCTCGGCCGCCAGCGCACCCTTTGACAGGAGCCGCGAAAGCAGCGTCTTGACCGTCGGCAGCGTCCAGCTCTGGCTGTCGGTCAGCCTCTCGGCAACGGCATTGGCGGTTAACGGCGCATCCGCCCAAAGCACTTCCATCACCGCATGTTCGGCGTCGCTGATCCGTTCGGCCATGGTTCGGTCTCCATTCGATTACAAATGTAGTCATTGAAGCTGAACGGTGGATGAATGCGGAGTGGGGAGCGCCCGCTTTCGACCCCATTGCGGACATTGGCGCCTGATTGTGTACAATGAGGCATGCGAATCGACACTTCATTTGACTTTAGGACCGACGCGGCTGGAAAGGACCCTGACTCGCACAGCCCCACTCTTAGACAATACCATCGACTATTGTGGAGCAAACCACTGCCAAGCGGTCGGCCCTTCGAACTGACTGACACTTTGCGCGGCGTGTATCTCCATCACCGCTCCGGTCTGGGTGAGTTCACCCTGTCCAGTGACGGGGTCATGCAAACGTTCACGACATGGCAATCACTGAAGCACATCGTCGGACTATGCCTTGAGGAGGAGAACCAAGCCTTCCAGAGCATTGCCTACACAATTGGCGGGATGATGGTTTTCCCGGGAAACCGGATTGGTCGCAAGAACACCATCAACGGGGCACGCGGATTTACCCGAAAGATCGCTGACCGGTTTGATCTAACGCTAGAATGCGTGCGCCGATACTACTTGGGCCAGGGAAGCCCACTCGCTGTGACGCTCTCGAGATATCCAGAGTTCTTCTCACTATTCGAAGACTTTAGCGGATACGTTGACTTCTTCATGCTACAGGACCTCGTCACCGCAGATTGCTCATCGGTCAACTTTTTCATGCCATTCGATGATTTCAACACTCCATCGGTCCCACAGGACCAAGATGCTTATGTGAAGTATCGGCATCGCAGCATTGACTTCATCGAAGCTAGAAACCGCCGGATCGACCGACAGTTCAATCGCGCTGAAAAATCAGCGCACCCATTCGACGAGACCGCATAAATCGCCGAGGTTCGACCTTCGCGGATTGAACGATCGCTTCCCACCCCATATCTGCCATTCCCACGAAAGCGGGATTTCAGCGGTGGCTGAGTTCTGTTGTCCGAAAAATCCGGTTCAGGCCTTGGGCGGCCACGGAATGAAGCTCGATGTCCGCCGGATATAGTCCTCATATCCCGGCCGCTTTTTCTTCAGCCCATGTTCCAGCATCGGCACCCCGCTTAGCCGCGTCAGGAGCCAGGTGAGGAGGATCGGCCCCGGCACGGCCCACAGGCCGATCGATGTTTCGGCCGCAATCAGCCAGATCCCCCACCAGACGCAGGTATCGCCGAAATAATTGGGATGGCGGGTATAGCGCCACAGGCCGTTATCGAGCACCTTGCCCTTGCTGACCGGGTCAGCCCGAAAGCGGCGTAACTGCCAATCACCGATCGTTTCGAAACCGATGCCGATCAGCGCAAGGCATTTGCCGGCAAAGGCGAGCCAGCCGGTCTGGGCGGGATCCGCCGAAAGCTGCCCCAGCTGCGCGGGCAGGCAGACGATGAACAACAAGGGCGCCTGCATCAGGAAAACCATGACCAGCGACGATCTGGCGAAGGACCATCCCTTTTTCTCCATCGCGGTGCCAAGGATGCGCTTGTAGCGCGGATCCTCGCCCTCGGCCCGCCAGCGCGTGAAGAGATGGAATGAGAGACGCAGCCCCCAGATGCTTGTGAGCGCCAGGATCAGGACCTTGCGCTGGGGTGATCCATCCTCTGCCTGCACGAAGGTCGTGACGGCAAGCATCACCATGCCAAACGCCCAGAAGCTGTCGATGAAGCTCACGTCATGAATGCGGATCGAGAAGAGCCACAGGACAAGTATCGATGCAACCAGGATGGCGGCATTGATGGCCAGGATCTCGAACATGAACGACCTCCGAGGTTCCGGATGCTATGTCCGGATACCGCGAAACGCCAGCTATGGATGCAAAGTGTTGCGATTGGGGCCTAACGAACGCGCGGGCCGCCAAAGGGAAGCGGCGGTGGAGGCCTGCGGTCGCGGCGGGGCATTTGCGCCTGATAGGCATGCCCGCAATGCGCGACACAATAGGGGAAACCGGGGTTCACCTTGTCACCGCAGAAATGGAAATCGGGCTCCCCCGGATGGCCGAGCGGCCACTTGCAAATCTTGTCGCTGAGGTCGAGCAGGCCGGTCTTGTCGGCATATTCGGGCGCGATCTTGGCTGCCACCAAGCGGCGCGGTGGGGCGGGCGTTGCCGGTGGTGCCTGGTCTCCCGGGCCCTGGCGCAGGAAGCCACCCGGGCCGATCGAGCGCAACTGGGCACCGGTCGGCGCGTGCGGCTGGGTCGGAACGGGCTGGGGCGTATTGGCCGGGGCCGCCGTGCGCGGCGCTGGTGCAGCAACGCGCGGTGCTGGCGCCGGCGCGGCGACCTTGGCCTTGGATGCAGCGGCCTTGCGCGGTTCCGGCTTTGCGCCATCACCGTCATTGCCCTTGACCGGCGACGGGCGCGACTGGAGGTCAAGCCGGTGCGCCTTTCCGATCACGGCGTTACGGCTGACGCCACCAAGCTCTTCCGCGATCTGGCTCGCGGTCATTCCTTTTTCCCACATCGATTTCAGTTTATCGATGCGTTCATCCGTCCAGGACATGCGTTACCCTTATTCTCTATAAACCGTGCTTGCAGCCAATGCCCCGTGCCGATAGGCGATCAGGCGATGAACAGCGAGTCCGAAATTGCCATCCTTGCCGAACCCGGCGTTCCCGTTATCAAACGGGTCAACTGGGGCGGCCTTTCAACCCTCTATATCAAGGAAGTGCGGCGTTTTTTCAAGGTGCACCTCCAGACTATCTGGGCACCGGCGCTGACCACCCTGCTTTATCTCGTGATCTTCACCGTCGCCACGGGGCGGGGCGGGCGACTCGTGCTGGGCGTGCCCTTTGCCGATTTCATCGCGCCGGGCCTCATCATCATGGGCATGATGCAGAACGCATTCGCCAATTCGAGCTTCTCGCTGCTGGTCGGAAAGGTGCAGGGCACGATCGTCGATTATCTGATGCCCCCGCTTTCGAGCGCGGAATTGCTGGTGGGATTGACGGGGGGAGCGATCACCCGCGCGCTGATGGTCGGAACCACGATCTGGCTGGCGATGCTGCTCTGGCCGGGCGTCCATATCATGCCCAAACATCTCTGGGCGGTCGCCTGGTTCGGCCTGCTCGGATCGTCGATGCTGGCGCTGATGGGTGTTCTGACCTCGATCTGGGCGGAAAAATTCGATCACGCCGCCGCGATCGGCAACTTCATCGTCGCCCCGCTCGCGCTGCTTTCGGGCACTTTCTATTCGATCGACAGCCTTGCTCCGCCTTTTGTTGCGATCAGCCTTGCCAACCCCTTCCATTACGCGATTTCAGGGTTCCGCTACGGCTTTATCGGGACGTCTGACACGCCTCTGCTCTGGGGATCGGCATTGCTCTTGGCGATCAATGTGGCGCTGGGCATGACCTGCTACAAGCTGCTGAGTTCGGGGTGGAAGCTGAAGAGTTGAGCGGGGGTTGTCGCGCCCTTTTGCGGGCGATATAAGCCGGTTCCGCGTCAAGGTGGCCTGTCGGGCCACCTTTTTGCGTTTTGGAACATTTCGAAAGGACCTTCCCGATGACCATCACCCCGCTCATGCCCGTTTACCCGCGGTGTGGGGTGCGTCCGGTTCGAGGCGAGGGCTGCTACCTGATCGGCGAACGCGGAGAACGCTATCTCGATTTTGCGGCGGGCATCGCGGTCAACGCGCTGGGCCATGGCCATCCGCACCTGACCAAGGCGATCCAGGAGCAGGCGGCGACGCTGATGCACGTCTCCAACCTCTATGGCAGCCCGCAGGGCGAAGCGCTGGCGAAGCGCATCGTCGATAACAGCTTTGCCGACACGGTGTTCTTCACCAATTCAGGCGTTGAGGCGATCGAGTGCGCGATCAAGACCGCGCGCCGCTACCACTATGTCAATGGTAACCCCCAGCGGCACAAGCTGATCACCTTCAAGAACGCCTTTCACGGCCGTTCGATCGGCGCGATCAGCGCCACGGATCAGCCCAAGATGCGCGACGGGTTCGAGCCGCTCCTGCCGGGCTTTGACTATGTGAAGTTCAACGACCTCGAAGGCGCGCTCGCAAAGATCGACGACGAGACAGCAGGCTTCCTTGTTGAGACGGTGCAGGGCGAAGGCGGGATGACTGCCGGCACGCCCGAATTCATCCAGGGCTTGCGCAAGGCCTGCGACGAGCATGGCCTGCTGCTGATCCTCGACGAGATCCAGTGCGGCTATGGGCGCACCGGCAAATTCTTCGCGCATGAACATTACGGCATCACGCCGGACATCATGACCGCGGCCAAGGGCATCGGCGGCGGCTTCCCGCTCGGCGCGTGCCTTGCGACCGAGGAAGCCGCCAAGGGCATGGTCGTCGGCACCCACGGCTCGACCTATGGTGGCAACCCGCTTGCCATGGCTGCCGGACAGGCGATCCTCGACGTGATGCTCGAACCCGGCTTTTTCGATCATGTCGCCAAGATGGGTGAGCGGCTGCGCCAGGCGTTCGAACAGTTGCTGCCCAATCACGACCATTTGTTCGAGGAGATACGCGGCAAGGGGCTGATGCTTGGCATCAAGCTCAAGGAGCCTGCGGTGTCGCGCGACTTCGTGGCGCACCTGCGCGACAATCACGGGCTGCTGACCGTTGCGGCGGGGGAGAATGTCTTTCGCGTGCTGCCGCCGCTGGTGATCGGGGAGGAGCATATCGTGGAGTGTATCGAAAGGCTCTCGGCCGGCGCGCGGGATTACCAGATCCCGCAGGCGGCGTGATCCGCCACTTCCTCAACCTGTCGGACGCAGGAGCCGACGGGATTGCAGCGATCCTGGCGGATGCGCTGGACCGCAAGGCGGCGCGCAAGGGCTGGGCGAAGGGGAGGCCCGATGCCGACGCCCCGCTCACCGGCCACACGCTGGCGATGATTTTCGAGAAGAATTCGACGCGCACCCGCGTTTCGTTCGACATGGCGATGCGGCAGCTTGGCGGCGACGCGATGTTCATGGCCGCAGGCCAGATGCAGCTCGGGCGTGGGGAGACCGTCGCTGATACCTCGCGCGTCCTGTCGCGGATGGTGGACGGCATTGTCATCCGCACCGACGATCACGCCAAGGTCGAGGACATGGCCGCCCATGCCAGCGTGCCGGTCATCAACGGGCTGACCGATCTTTCGCATCCCTGCCAGATCGTTGCGGACCTGCTGACGCTGATCGAGCACGACAAGCCGCTCCCAGGGCTCAACATCGCCTGGCTCGGCGATGGCAACAATGTGCTTTCGTCGATCATCGAGGCGGCGGGGTTGATGAAGTTCAACGTCCGCGCCGGTTGCCCGCAAGGCTATGAGCCTGACCAGGCATTTGTCGATGCGGCGCGCGCGGCGGGTTCGACAATCGGGATGTTCGGCGATGCGGCCGAAGCCGTCCGCGATGCCGATGTCGTCGTGACCGATACCTGGGTCTCGATGGGGCAGGAGCATGTCCACAACAAGCTCGCGGCGATGGCGCCCTATCAGGTCAACGAAGAGCTGATGGCTGGCGCAAAGCCCGACGCCAAATTCCTCCACTGCCTGCCCGCGCATCGCGGCGAGGAAGCGACCGATGCGGTGCTCGACGGCCCGCAATCGCTGATCTGGGATGAAGCGGAAAATCGCATCCACGCGCAGAAATCGATCCTGCTCTGGTGCTTCGGGTTGATCGGTGACTGACGCGGACGCCGATAGTGATCGTGCGCTCGGCTTCATCCTCGTCGAACGTCATGCGCGTGGGCGCTTCGTGCGGCTCGGGCCGGTGCTCGACACCATCCTGTCCGCGCACGGCTATCCGCCAGTCATTGAAAAGCTGCTGATCGAGGCCCTGGCGATCACAGCCCTTCTGGGTGCGATGCTCAAGGATGCAGGCGGGCAGCTGACGATGCAGGCGCAGACCGAGGCAGGGCCGGTCAGCCTGCTGGTCTGCGATTATCGCGGCGGCGAAATCCGCGGCTATGTAAAGCATGATGCTGACCTCCTGGCGGAAGCCGGAGCCGATCCGACATTGTTCGCCCTGTTCGGCAAGGGTTATCTCGCCATTACCTTTGACCAGGAAGCGTCGGGCGAGCGCTACCAAGGGATCGTACCGCTCGAGGGCGAGTCGCTCGCACAGGCAGTGGAGTCCTATTTCAGCCAATCCGAACAGATCCCGAGCCTGGTGCGCGTCGGTATGAGGGGACGCATCGCGGGCGGCCTGCTTGTCCAGCACCTGGCGGAAGGTGAGGATGGGCGCGATCGGCTCCACACCCGGCTCGACCACCCCGAATGGGAGCATGTGGCAATCCTGTCAGCGTCGATCCGCCCCGAGGAATTGACCGATCCTGCGCTTCCGCTCGAAACGCTGGTCTGGCGTCTCTATCATGATGAAGGCGAAGTCCGGGTGCTGGGCGGCGCATCCCTGTCGCGCGGGTGTCGCTGCGACCCGGATCATATTCGCAACGTCATCTTTCGCTTTCCCGCTGAGGAGCGTGCAGCAATGGCGGATGCGGACGGGGTCGTCCCGGTCGAATGCGAATTTTGTGCCCGGACGTTTCCGGTTGCATTGAATTAGCTTATTTTTGCCGCTTTTCGGTCGTATTGGTTTTTATCGAAATCATCCAATACGCGTGTGGCGGCAATGACTAAGACGGGCATATCGCCGGAATGGACCGGCCGCACTCATGGAGGCATGATTGTGAAGCGCCTGACGGCACTGTTGATTGTTGCGCTTGCGCTGCTGTCGGTTCCTGGCCGCACCCAGAACCCGCAGCCCGGCGCCATGCCTGCCCTGTCGCTGGTCCAGCCCGGGCAGTGGTTCTTGAAATCGCGTGCCAATCCGGCGAAGAATCGTTCGGTGTGCGTGGGCGATGTGCGCGCCCTGCTCCAGGTCGAGCATGGCGACGCCATGTGCAACCGCTTTGTCATTGCCAACGCACCACGCGAAACGACGGTCCATTACACCTGTCCAGGCAGCGGCCATGGCCGGACAACGATCAAGGTTGAAACGCCGCGGCTGATCCAGATTGAATCGCAAGGCATTGCGCGCCAGGAACCCTTTGCCGTCGAATTCGAGGGGCGGCGCGTCGGCGAATGCAAGGTCGCGACGCGAAGCGCATTGCATTAAGCCTTTGTTTACCAAAACCGGTTATGAGGAACTGGTGCTTGATTTTTTTGATGGCACGCTTTCCTCCCAATAGGCCGTTTCGGCCATACTGGGCCGCTCCTTGTTCGGGCGGCCCATTTTTTTTGCCGGACTTGTATCGAGGAGGTTCGGGGGATAGCGCGATGTGCCATGACCATTTCTCCCGCTCCTGCCGGTGTTGCGGCCATTGTCCTCGTTTCGGGCGGGCTCGATTCGATGGTTGCCGCAGGGCTGGCGCGCGAGGCCGGATACAGGCTCTTCGCGCTGACCATCGACTATAACCAGCGGCATCGGCTGGAACTTGCGGCCGCAGCGCGCGTGGCGCAGGCACTTGGGGCCGAACGCCATATCGTCCTTCCGGTCGATCTTTCGGCCTTTGGCGGCTCAGCGCTGACCGACCCGGCGATTGCGGTGCCCAAGGCGGGCGTCGACGGCGCGATCCCGCCAACCTATGTTCCGGCCCGCAACACGATTTTCCTTTCGCTTGCCCTTGGCTGGGCGGAAGCCGTGGGCGCGCATGATCTGGTGATCGGCGTCAATGCGCTCGATTATTCGGGATACCCCGATTGCCGGCCCGGTTTCATTGCGGCGTTTGAAGCCATGGCGGCAGAAGCGACCAAGGCGGGCGTCGAAGGGCGGCGGTTTCGGATTCACACGCCGCTGATCGCCATGACCAAGGCGCAAATCGCAACCGAAGCCGCGCGGCTTGGCCTTGATGCCGGGATGAGCTGGTCCTGCTATGATCCAACGGACCAGGGGCAGCCCTGTGGCCGGTGCGATTCCTGCCGGCTGAGGGCGAAGGGCTTTGCCGAAGCGGGCCTGATCGATCCGGCCCTTCCATGAGTTACGCGGTCAAGGAAATATTTCTGACCCTGCAGGGCGAAGGCGTGCAATCTGGCCGCCGCGCGGTCTTTCTGCGCTTTGCCGGCTGCAATTTGTGGAGCGGGCGAGAGGAGGACCGTGCGGCAGCAACCTGCCGCTTCTGCGATACCGATTTTGTCGGCACAGATGGCGAAGGCGGAGGGAAATTCGGTGATGCCGCATCGCTTGCCGATGCAGCGCGGCGATGCTGGGGGGAGGCCGAAGGGGCTCCCCCCTATATCGTCATTACGGGCGGCGAGCCGATGCTCCAGCTCGATCCGCCGCTGGTTGAAGCCCTCCATGCGCAGGGCTTTGAAATCGGTGTGGAAAGCAACGGGACGATTGCGGCGACGCCGGGCATTGACTGGCTTTGCATCAGCCCGAAGGCGGGAAGCGAAACCGTCCAGCGATCGGGTGACGAACTCAAGCTGGTCTGGCCGCAGCCCGGCAGCGACTGGAACGCNNTGGCCGCCAATCGCGGCACCTGCGTCGATTTCGTGATGGCACATCCGCGTTGGCGGCTGTCGACCCAGACGCACAAGATCCTCGGGATCGCCTGATCAGCTCTGAAACCCGCAATGTGCGAGGTATTTGTTCTTCTTCCAGCAGCTTTCCTGGGCAAAATTGGGCGTTGATGCCAGTCGATACGGCATGCGAATCCGGAACTGCTGCTCCCCCTGCGGTGTCAGGCTGTTGCGCAATTCGCGCAAATGCTCCTGCGCGAATGTGATGAACCGCCCCTTGGGTGTGAACAGGCCGATCCGTCCGACCCGCGATGCCGCATAGCAAAAGCCGACCTGCGCCCGGACGGTGGAAAAGCCGCTATAGGTCTTGGTTCCGAAGCTATCGAGCGCCTTTTGCCCCGCTGCCGGGGTCTTGCTGACCCGCTTGAAATAGGCCGTCAGCGTCTTGAACGAAGTCGCCAGTTCGGCGTTGTGATCGGTCAGGATCGCGTTGTAATTCTGCATGGTGCGCAGCGTCGGTTCGAACGCGCACTGGAGTGCCGCCACGTTCAGGCCGGCTCGCAGGTTCCAGATAATGGCAGCACTCTGCTCGGCAGGCGTGGCGTTCGGCAACGGTACGCCCATCCCGGGTTCGTAGCCGCTTATCGGCAGGCCTGAAAAGTTGGGCGGCACCCAATAGCCATGTGCCCGGGCAGGCGTAGCGAAAAAGAACATGGCCGAAAGCGCTGCTGCTGCTGCAGGAGCAAGGCTGATCGAGGTTTTGAAACGCATAGTCATCCAGTCCATTCCAGCCGTATTTAGGCGCCAAACCTTAACCGGAAATGGACGTACGAAAAAGGGCCGCCCGGTTTCCCGGACGGCCCAATCTCGACGAGTAATGCCAAAAAGGCGATTACTTGGCAGCAGCATCCGCAGCAGGCGCAGCGGCGTCAGCAGCAGGCGCAGCGGCAGCAGCCGCGTTGGCGTCAGCCGCCATGTTGGCGTCAGCACCGGTCGCCGCGTCGACATTGGTCATCGCGTCGTTGGTGGTGCCTTCCATCGCGTCAGCAGCATTCATTTCGGTGACTGCAGCATTTTCGGTCGCAGCTGGCTCGCTGCCGCCGCAAGCGGCGAGGGCGAGAGAAGCAGCAGCAACCATTGAAAGAGAAACGATCTTACGCATATCAATAAGCTCCCAAGTGAAAGAGATCTGGACGGCGTTGCGCGCTTAATACCCAAATCGCGGTGGACATTAGACTTTTTTGTTACAGCGCTCAAGCAGATTTTTTAACCGCCTTGCACGGCCTTGAGGAAGCGATCGCAACTGTCCAGGAGCGCCTCGTTCAGCGCCGCCATATCGGCCCCATTGCCAAGCCTGGCGAGGCTCGTGACCGGGAATTCGGGCAGTCCGCATGGCACGATGCCGCCAAAATGAGACAGATCGGGATCGACATTGATGCTGAAGCCGTGAAAGCTGACCCAGCGTCGCACCCGGACCCCGATCGCACCGATTTTCGCTTCCCTGCCGCCATCACTTGTCCAGATCCCGATCCGGCCTTCGGCGCGCCATGCCTCGACGTCCAGCCGCGCCAGCGCGTCGATCACCCAGCCTTCGAGCGCATGGACATAGCGGCGAACGTCGCGCCCGCGTCCGGCAAGATTGAGCATGACATAACCAACGCGCTGGCCGGGCCCGTGATAGGTGTAACGGCCGCCCCGTCCAGCAGCATAGACCGGAAAACGCGGATCGAGCAGTTCGGCCGGGTCAGCGCTCGTCCCGGCTGTGTAGAGCGGGGGATGCTCGAGCAGCCAGACCTGCTCGCGTGCGGTACCTTCGAAAATGGCAGCGGCCCGGGCTTCCATGGCGGCGAACGCATCCGGCCAGGGCGTCAATCCCGGCGTCACGGTCCATTCGGGGCATATCGAATCGCGCATGGCGCCTCGTGGAACCGTCGCGGTCCGCGATCAAGTGGCTCTTGCCAGTACACTGTGAAACCGGCATCTGGCGGGGATGACCAAGCTTTCCTACGATGCTGCCTGGGCTGACCTGGTGGCGATGGCCAAAAGCAATGCAAGCGTGCTTGCGATTGTGGCCGGCGCATTCCTGCTCCTTCCCAACTTTGCCCAGATGCTGTTCGCGCCCCCGCCTGATATCCGCTCGCTCGATTGGAACGGCCTGCGGCAGCTGGAGATTTACTACACCAACAACGCGCTGGTCCTGATTCTCTGCAACCTGCCGGTTTGGCTCGGTTCGGCGGGCATTCTGGCACTCTTGCTCGATCCGCGCCACCTGACCGTTGGCGAAGCGCTCAAAAGCGGACTTCGCCTCCTGCCCGGGGTCATTGTCCTGAACTGGCTCATCCAGTTCATGATCGTGTCGGGGCTGCTCCTGTTCATCGTTCCCGGCCTTTACCTGATCGGCCGACTGATGCTCGGCGCGCCCGCCCAGATGGCCGAACGCCTTGGCAATCCCGTTTCGGCGATAGGACGTTCATTTGCCCTGTCGAAGGGCAATGGCTGGCGCATTGCCGGGCTTGTCGCCCTCATTGCCGTCGTCGCCGTCATCGTGGCCTCTGCGGCCAATGCCATTGTCGGGATCCTGCTCAGCCTGATCCTTCCCAAGGCTGCGGCAGGGGCAGCAATCGCCCTGCTGAAATCGGTAATCAGCGCCGCAATGAAGCTGCTGGCCCTGCTGCTGGGCGCCGCGCTGTACCGGCAGCTGGCTCCTTCCCGCTAGTTCCAGGTGGCGATCGGCGGGAGGCTCATCAGGATCGCGTCGATATTGCCGCCGGTCTTTAGGCCGAACAGCGTCCCGCGATCATAGACCAAGTTGAATTCGGCATAGCGCCCGCGCCAGGCCAGTTGCGTTGCCCGATCCGCATCGGTGAACGGCATGGCCATCCGCCGACGGACGATCTGCGGAAAACTGTCGAGAAAGGCTTCGCCGACATCGCGAGTGAAGGCGAAATTGGCAAGGAAATCGCCTTCGAGATGATCGTAGAAGATCCCGCCGACGCCGCGATGGACGCCGCGATGCGGGATCCAGAAATATTCGTCCGCCCATTTCTTGTACCGCGCGTAATGGTCAGCTCCATGCGGGTCGCACGCCGCTTTCAGCCGGGCGTGAAAATCGCGCGTGTCCTCTTCGCAGGGGATGGGCGGGTTAAGGTCTGCCCCGCCTCCGAACCAGCGTTTTTGCGTAACGAGGAAGCGCGTGTTCATGTGCACCGCAGGCACATACGGATTGGCCATGTGCGCGACGAGGCTGATCCCGGTCGCAAAAAAACTGGGGTCTTCGTCCGCGCCATGAATTGTCCTGGCGAATTCTCCCGAGAAGGCCCCGCCAACGGTCGACACATTGACTCCGACCTTTTCGAAAACACCGCCCTTCATCACGCCCTGGACGCCGCCACCGCCCTTGCCTTCGGGATCGTTGTCCCTGTTCCAGGGGGTATAGGCGAAGCGCGCATCGCTTCCGGCTTCGCGCTCGATCGCTTCGAATTCGGCACAAATACGGTCGCGCAGGCCTTCGAACCATGCGCGGGCGGCGGCCTGCTGGGCATCAAGCTGGATCATGCGGGCAATTTTCCTGTCTGGCGGAGCGCTTCGGCAAGCGCGATGCCCGTCGCAACCGAAATGTTCAAGGATCGAACCGCCGGGTTGAGCGGAATCCGCACACACGCGGCACATCGGTCACGCACATCATCGGGCACACCCGCGCTTTCCTGACCCATCAGCAATGTGTCATCGGGCGCAAAGGCAAAATCGGTGAGGCGCGTTGTGGCTTTGCTGGACAGGAGAATCAGACGCCCCCTGGCGGATCCGGCAAAGGCGTCCCAATCGCGATGCCGGACGATCGCGACATGGTCGATATAGTCCATCCCGGCCCGTTTCATCCGCGCGTCGGAAAAGACGAATCCGCATGGTTCGACAATATCCACACCCACCGCAAAACAGGCGGCGAGCCGCAGGATGGCGCCGACATTGCCGGGAATTTCGGGCTGATAAAGGGCGATCCGCATCATGCCTGCATAGGGTAGTGCAGATAATGTGCACAAGAAGCACAAATTGGCTGTTTGCAACTTTGGAGCAAGCCGCTATTGGCCTCGCCAATCGTCCATTCTCGGGCGACAAGGGGGTTCGCAGTCTCATCGGTTTGTGCCAGTGGCGCTGCATTTTTGAAGAGTTGAAAAAAGGGCAGGTTATCTCATGGCAGCGGTCGAGACTGATCCATCAGCCAATGCGGGGATTGAAGACGGCGTACGGCGTCGCGACTTCATCAACATCGCAGCAGTCAGCTTTGCAGGAATGGGCGTTGCAGCCGTTGCGCTTCCCTTGATCAACCAGATGAACCCGTCCGCCGACGTGCTCGCGCTGGCGTCGATCGAGGTGGACCTCTCGGCGATCCAGCCCGGCCAAGCGATCAAGACCAGCTGGCGCAAGCAGCCGATCTTCATCCGCAACCTGACCCCAGCCGAAATCGCCGAGGCCAACAAGGCCGATGTAGACAGCATGCGCGATCCGCAAACGCTTGCCGAGCGCACCAAGCCGGGCAAGGAAAACTGGCTGATTACGCTGGGCGTTTGCACCCATCTTGGCTGTGTCCCGCTGGGCGCGGCCGCGGGCGAAGTGCGCGGCGATTTTGGTGGCTATTTCTGCCCCTGCCACGGCTCGCACTACGATACTGCAGCGCGCATCCGCAAAGGCCCGGCGCCCACGAATCTCGCGGTTCCCGAATATGCCTTTACATCAGACACTCTCGTCCAGATCGGTTGAGGATAGAAGAATATGAGCTTCCCCTGGGCAAACCAATACGCGCCAAGCCATCCCTTCATGAAGTGGATGGATGAAAAACTCCCGCTTCCACGGCTGGTCTATAATGCCATCGGCGGCGGTTATCCGGTGCCGCGCAATATTGGCTATTTCTGGAGCTTCGGCGTCCTTGCGGGCGTTGCACTGGTGATCCAGCTGGTGACCGGCATCGTGCTCGCAATGCACTACGCCCCCAACGGCGCGATTGCTTTCGATTCGGTCGAGCACATCATGCGTGACGTGAATTCGGGCTGGTTCCTGCGCTATGCGCACGCAAACGGGGCGTCGATGTTCTTCATCGTCGTCTATATCCATATTTTCCGCGGTCTCTATTTCGGTTCCTACAAGGCGCCGCGCGAAATGGTCTGGCTGCTGGGCGTCGTCATTTTCCTTCTCATGATGGCAACCTCGTTCATGGGCTATGTCCTCGTCTGGGGGCAAATGAGCTTCTGGGGCGCGCAGGTGATTACCGGCTTCTTCTCTGCCATTCCGGTGGTGGGTGAGCCGATCCGCCAATGGCTGCTGGGCGGCTTTGCGCCTGACAACGCCGCGTTGAACCGCTTCTTCTCGTTGCATTACCTCCTGCCATTCGTGATTGCAGCGGTCATCATCCTGCACATCTGGGCGCTTCACATCCCGGGCTCATCCAATCCGACCGGCGTCGAGGTAAAGGACGAACAGGATACGGTGCCGTTCCATCCCTATTACACGGCCAAGGACGGCTTCGCTGTTGCGATCTTCATGATCATTTTCTCCCTCCTGCTGTTCTTCTGGCCCAACGCGCTTGGCCATGCGGATAACTACATCCCGGCCAACCCGCTTTCGACGCCGGCGCATATCGTGCCTGAATGGTATTTCTGGCCATTTTACGCGATCCTGCGCGCCTTCACCATCAACTTCCTTTGGGTTCCGGCGAAGCTGTGGGGTGTGATCGCGATGTTCGCGTCGATCCTGTTGCTGTTCGTCCTGCCCTGGCTGGACAAGTCGCCGGTTCGTTCGGGCACCTACCGTCCGCTCTTCAAATGGTTCTTCTGGGTGCTGGTGGTAGATATCGTCATCCTGGGCATTTGCGGCATGAAGCCTGCAGAAGAACCCTGGGTGCGCATCGGGCAGCTGGCTGCTGCCTATTATTTCGCGCATTTCCTGATCATCCTGCCGATCGTTTCGCGGATCGAGCGGCCCTTGCCGCTTCCCAATTCGATCACCGAAGCGGTGCTCAGCAAAGCCAAAGCCAAGTAAGGGGATAGCAGAAAATGGTTCGCATCATTGCCTTTCTGGCTGGGCTTGGGTTCGTTGCGGCATTGTTGATCGGTGCCCTGATGCCGCGCGATGCGGCTGAAGAATCCGTAACGGCGATGTTCCACGAACATCCCAAGCATGTTTCGTTTTCGAGCGATGGCCCCTTGGGCAAGTTCGACAATGCGCAGCTTCAGCGCGGCTTCCAGGTTTACAAGGAAGTTTGCGCGGCCTGCCATTCGCTGCGGCTGGTGTCGTTCGGCGATCTGACCGGGATCGGCTACACGCCGGGGCAGACCAAGACGATTGCCGCCGAATGGTCAACCGAGACGCCTTCGATCAATCCGGATACCGGCGAAGCGGCAACACGCAAGTCGGTGACTTCGGACAAGTTCCCGGCACCCTTTGCCAACGAGGTGGCGGCGCGCGCAGCCAACAACAATGCGCTGCCGCCTGACCTTTCGCTGATCACCAAGGCCCGCGAGGGCGGCGCTGCCTATATCTACTCGCTGCTGACAGGGTTCCAGGATCCGCCAGCCAATTTGCCCAAGGATTCGCGCCCCGGTGAAGGCCTCCACTACAATCCGTATTTTGCCAATCTGAACCTTTCGATGGCGCCGCCGCTGACGGGCGATGGGCAGGTGACCTATGGTGAGGGCGCGCCCAAGCCAACGGTCGACCAGATGGCGAAGGACGTTTCAGCTTTCCTGATCTGGACGGCCGAGCCCAAGCTCGAGAATCGCCACCGCGCCGGCGTTGCGACATTGGTGTTCCTGCTGATC
>CXWL01002480.1_pt1 | contig 120343 bp, 121 predicted proteins | sample 590931 | NCBI WGS metagenome assembly CXWL01 (sample SAMEA3498368, study PRJEB10139) | groundwater metagenome | biome: water well; material: biofilm material | place: Germany | collected 2015-04-27 | reverse complement strand
ATTTCTTTTTATGTGAAACTTTTTATAATCATCCTCAAACACCAAATCATCACCATTACCCCCACAGCTATCATCATTGTTTTTTTAGGAAGTTTTCCTGCCAGCTTTGCAGCAAACGGAGCTGCCACTGCACCGCCAAGCAACAATCCTAACACAACATTCCAGTGGCTGATGCCAACCGTTACAAAAAATGTAGCTGCACTTGCCAGTGTGATAAAAAATTCTGTCAGGCTCACCGAGCCAATCGTATATTTTGGGGTTTTCCCTTTCGATACCAATGTACTTGTAACAATTGGTCCCCACCCACCACCACCAAATGAATCCAGGAAACCACCAACTCCTGCCAGCCATCCTATTCTCTTTACTTTTTCTTTCCTACTGTTTATACTAAATGCCTTAATAAGAATTTTCATACCGAGAAACATAGCATATAAAGCCACTACCGGCATCAACCATTTACCCCCCTTCTCGCCAAGAAATACCAGGAGAACTGCTCCGAGTATTGCTCCGATTACTCCCGGAATAACCAGGTGTTTAAACATTTTTTTATTGACATTTCCGAATTTGTAATGACTATAACCAGAGATTCCACTGGTAAAAATTTCTGATGTATGTATAGCCGCACTCACCGAAACCGGGCTGATACCAAAACTCATCAGGCAGGTAGCAGAAGTAACTCCATAACCCATACTGAGCATTCCATCTACCATTTGGGCCAGGAAACCTGTGAGTATGAAAAATAGGAACTGCTGGTCGAAATAAGGTTTTATATTATCAACCAATTGAACAAACGACTGTAAAGGCAAATAAGAAATTATTATGTGCCCCAGCACCATTAATGCAAATGCAATTATGAGTTTGGTAGCAATTCCCTTCCATTTCTTTTCTTCATTAGCAGTGTCATCCTTTAGCAGCCATTTTAGTTTTATGGCTATCTCGTCATCCGTTCCAGAAATAGTTAATGCATTCTTCAAATTCTCTTTTACAATCATTACCCTGCCATAATTTGCTGCATTGCTAACAGTATAATCCTCTTTGCATAACGTAATATGACTACTTTGTTCGCAGAGTACTTTCAGTTCGCCTGCCGGGTTTGAAGCAAAAACAGCAATTGGCTGCTCATTACTGCCTGGTAAAAACCGAAGCGTATTCAGGATGGTACTGCTATTACCAATAAGCATCAGATGCTCCTCTTGCTGACCGGGCAACTCAAGAAGCTCTGCAGGCGATATGGAAATTACTGACTGCATAGATTATCAGAAATACCCTTCTTTCTTCCTGCTTTCCATTGCCGCTTCTGAACGTTTATCATCTATCCTGGCTCCCCTTTCAGAAATAGTAGCAGCAAGAATTTCATCAATTACCTGGTTTAATTCATCTGCTTCAGAAAGAACGGCAGCTGTGCAGGTCATATCTCCCACTGTTCTGAAGCGGACTTTTGTTTTAAAAGGCAATTCCTCAGCTGTTGTATTCAGATAATCCGAATAAGGCCAGTACAATCCATCCCTTTCAATAATTTCTCTTTCATGAGAAAAATAAATGGACGGTATGTCCAATTTTTCTTCTTTAATATAATTCCACACATCCAGTTCCGTCCAATTGGAAATGGGAAATACTCTTACATTTTCTCCCACCCCAATCTTCCCATTCAGCATATCAAATAATTCTGGTCTTTGTTTTTTTGAATCCCACTGGCCGAATGCGTCACGAACAGAAAAAACCCTTTCTTTTGCCCTTGCTTTTTCTTCATCCCTTCTTGCACCACCGATACAGGCATCTAATTTCAGCTCTTCAATTGCATCCAATAATGTTTGTGTTTGCAAAACATTTCTGCTTGCATATTTGCCCGTTTCTTCCTGCACCCTTCCCTTGTCAATTGTATCCTGTACATAACGTACGATAAGCTCTGCCCCTGTTTCTTTTACCAGCCAATCCCTGAACTCTATTGTTTCGGGAAAGTTATGTCCTGTGTCAATATGCAGTAATGGGAAAGGTATTTTACCCGGGTAAAATGCTTTTTGCGCCAGCCTTACCAGGGTAATGGAATCCTTTCCTCCGGAGAAAAGTATAGCTGGCTTTTCAAATTGAGCTGCTACTTCCCGCAAGATGTATATCGCCTCATGTTCCAGTTCCCTGGGGAATAAATTATTACTCATACACTTTTACTTTAGTACAGTTTGATGAAGCCCGCATTCTTTTTGTGACTGCTCCCACCACCAGCGGCCTGCCCTGGCATCTTCACCAGGCTCAATGGCCCTGGTACACGGCGCACAACCTATGCTGACAAATCCTTTATCATGCAAACTGTTATATGGTATATTAAATTTTTTTAAATAATCCAACACATCATCATAGGCCCAGTTAATGACAGGGTTGAACTTGTACAATTGCCTGCTGTCGTCCCATTCAATCATCGGCATTTCTTTACGGTTAACTGATTGCTCTGACCTTAACCCCGTAATCCAGACTTTAGCCCCGGTCAAAGCCCTGTTTAAGGGTTTCACTTTCCGGATATGGCAGCATTCTTTCCTGCTATCAACTGATTCATAAAAACTGTTTATTCCCTTAGCTGCAACAAACGCTTCCACATCACCTGCACCAGGAAAATAAACCTGTATTATTTTTTTATACCTGGCCGTTGTTTTATCCAGTAATTCATAAGTTTCATTGAACAATCTGCCCGTATCAATCGTGAATACTTTTACTGGAATATTATTTTTAAAAATAGCATCTGTTATTACCTGGTCTTCCTGCCCAAGTGAGGAAGAAAAAGCTACTTCACCGGGATAATGAGATGCTACAATTGCAATTCCCTCACTCAATGAAGCTTCTTCAATTTGTTGTATTGTTTCCTTAGTCAACATTGAGCCGGGGAGCTATATTCAAAATAGCGGATAAATTTATTACAGCGAAAATAGGTCAAAAGTATTACCCTACCAAGTTGGTGGACTTTTTTAATATTTTATACACTATAATTGCCGAACAAAACAGAATCCGTCTTAAACCAACAGGTCATTTATTGTTCTGTTTTCGAGGATGTTGAGGGAAGCATCTCTCACTTCAATCATCATATCATGCAGGCCGCAGCGCTTTTCATCGCAGTTTTTGCACCTTTCATAAAAATAGAGGCTTACGCAGGGCAGCATGGCAATCGGGCCATTTACCAATCGAATTACCTGGGCTACTTTAACTTTTGAGGGGTCTTTTTTTAAAAAATAACCTCCCCCTTTACCTTTTTTGCTATCAAGTATGTCAGCCTTTTTTAATTCCAGCAAGATATTCTCTAAGAACTTGAGCGGTATCTTTTCCTTTTTTGAGATCTCTGCTATCAGTACCGGGCCTTCATTGAACTTTGCTGCCAGATAAGTAAGTGCTTTAAAAGCATATTGTGATTTTTTAGAAAGCATAGGCTAAATGTATTTTATTCAATCACCAGTTTATAATTGACAGGGGAGTTTTTTTTCAGCATAGCAGACACACCACAGTATTTTTCCAGTGATAAATCAATCGCTTTTCTTACTTTTTCTTCATTCTCTTTTGCGGTCTTAATGTTATAAGTAATCAATATCATCTTAAACACTTTAGGATGATCATCCGTTTGTTCCGCTTCTGTATTAATAGTAAAATCAGAAAATTCCACCCGCATCTTTTCTAATATATCCACTACATCAATACCGGAGCATCCGGCTAAACCAGCCAGCAATAATGCTTTAGGGCTAAATCCATTTTCTTTGCCCCCATCCAGTTTAATAGCATTATGTCCCTGCTGACTTTCGAATTCATGCTTTTTCTTCCATATTGTCGTCACCTTCATATCAATTCATGTTTTTTATTCCTTGAAATATTACCCAATGTCCAATTAATTTTTTTTACAAAACTATTCTTTCTTTGCCCGCAATCTCCTTTATTGCAAATCTGGCAGGAAAAGGGAAGACAGCCATCAGAATGAACAAATAATTCCAGTGATTCACCAAACTCTTTTCGTATGAGATCAGCCAGTGTATCAATTTCCCGGTGAGCCTCATGCACATTCAGGTACCAGGGCACTGTCAGGTGGCAGTCCAAATGCAACAAACTCCCATATTTTATTACCCGGAGGTTGTGCAGGTCAACCCAATTTTCTCTTCGATTGCTGTTGAGTACCTGCACCATTCTTGCAAGCAATTTTACATCTGCCTCATCCATTATTCCGGCGATAGAACGACGGACAATCTGGTAACCGGTAAAGACAATAAAAACACCTGCCAGAATAGCTACAACACTATCAATCCATTTAAAACCGGTAAAATATAGCAGTAAAAGGCCTGCAATAATAGCTACAGTGGACCATGTATCACTTTGCAGGTGTTTTCCACTGGCCACTAATGCCAATGAATTATTTCTCTTCCCTGTTCTGAGGCAGAAATATCCCATAATAAAATTTACAGCAGCTGTAGCCGCCACCAGCCATATTCCATAATCAATTTGATGCAGGTCTGCGGGGTAGAGCAGGTTTTGAATCGCCTTGTAAAGGATAATTGTCCCGGCACTGCCAATTAATGTTCCTTCTATGGCTGCTGAAAGAAATTCGGCTTTACCATGTCCATAGGGATGGTTATGGTCACGGGGAATTGCTGCTATATACAAACTGTATAAACCGATAAACCCGGCAACAACATTAACGATACTTTCCAGTGCATCAGTAAGAATAGAAACAGAATGTGTAGAATAATAAGCAATAAATTTTACAGATAACAGCAGTACAGAAACTACTGCGACCCATTTTTGGATGTTAAGATTTTGATGTTCCTTTTTCAAACCGAAGAAAATTTATTCGCCTATTTTTTCTTTTACAAATTTCAGCCATTCACTGCGGGCATAAGCTAAGAATTCGGATGGGGCTGATGTAAACTCTTTTTCATTTTCATAACGGCCAAAAGTTCTTAACAGCTCATCCATTTCATCTTCGAGTTTGGAAGTGCCCTCCAGGTTCACATTTTTTTCTGTTACTGTAAATTTAAACCCCGGGCTATAAGACAGCCACATACTTCCCTGCAATGCATATTTTACTCCATTTTCATACATTATCAATTTCATCGTTGAAGGGGAAACATCGCTTCGGCATGCCACTGAATACTGAATTTTTGTTTCTGCAATTCCGTCTTTATCCAGATCTGTTACAGTAGTTGAGCCTTCTATAAAATCGCAGGTAATATCAAACGGGCAAGATTGTACAGCATCATTCATTTCCCATACCTGAACGTACTCATCATTTTTTTTTGCATAGTGAAAAGCATTTAGCTCTGCCGTCTGGCCTTCCTCCCCATATTCATTTTTATTCTTATCATCAAAAGGAACTACATATGTTGTGATAAGAATATTCTCTCCCAGGTCATCATTCCATTTCCTTGCTTCTTTTACCATACCCTTTACTTTAATGGATGCCGGGATATCTGCTGCTGCTATTTTTACAGGCTCAATAGTAACCGCAGGTGTTGTATTAGCCGGTGGATTATTCATCCGGGCCGTGTCGTCCATTGACTGGTTCGGGTCTTTTTTTGATGAGGAGGAATTACAACTAAATAAAAAAGCTACCAGGCATACAAAAAGCAGTAATCTCATAGTAGTATTTTTGGGTTGCCGAATATACTGAAATAAAATTGCCTTTGTCATAGTGAAACAGCAAAGGCAATATAGGCCAAGGGTAGTTTTGCTTACCTGATTATTATCACTTTATACTCAATAATAGAATAACAAATTTGGTAACAGGGAGTTTCCAGTGAGTAAGTGGATAAATTTAATAATTGAAGTTCGCAGATTTTCCTCGTACTGTATATACCACAAACAGGTGATTTTTATGTCTTTTTTTTCACTGACAAGGCCAAACCCTACTTTTTTCTGCTTTTGCGAATAAACTGGCCGGCAAATCCGGCAACCCTGGAATAGAATTCCTTATTGAACAGTTGAGAATCCCTCATAGCCTTATAAATAAAAAAGAGGCCTACTGGTAGCAAAAAAAATGTGGCCAGCCACATACCAGCAAAGGGGCTTAGTGTGTTTTCTTTAGCAAATTTTTCCCCGGCTGTGCTGGAAAAATAATAAATCATAAAGAAGACGATGGCAAATATCAGGGGTGTGCCCAGGCCCCCTTTGCGGATAATAGAACCAAGGGGTGCCCCGATGAGAAACAAAACTATACAAGCCAGCGAAAGAACAATTTTACGATGCCATTCAATCTTATGTTTTCGCAGGTTTCTTTCTTTATCCTTCAGTGTGTTTATCAGTGATTCATTGCTTATACGGATAGAACCAGCCACATTTCTTATACTTTGATTGACATTTATTTCTGCTGAGTCGGGCAACATTTCATCAAAGCCTTTCACCGCTTTCATCTTGTTTACAACCGGCAGGGGTTCTTTCGGCCATGCCGTATCAATTAAACCGGCAAATTGAAACTGCCGGATCATATCTTTTTCCGTTTGCTCTTTTAACTGGATGTTCTCCCGTTCCAGCGAGTCAATTGTTTTTTTCAATTGCCGCATACTATACATCCTTTCATTATTCTTATTTACACTGTCAGCCGTACGATTATTAAAGCCCAGTGTACTCAGGTCAAATTGTTTTTTGTATTCTTTAAATCCTATTCTGATAAACTCTGAATTGCCGGGGTCATAATAATTGCCTCTTTCCTGGTACCGCCATCCGTCTTTTAAATTAAATTCAAGGAACCGTTTGTTCTCTGTTACCCGCATCACCCCACTTTTGGCAATTATAAAATTATCCTGAAGTGGATTGCCCTGCTCATAAATAATTACATCCTGTATCACACTGTCGTTCGCCTCCTTCTTTCCTATCTTAATGGCAAAATTGGGAATCTTATCATAAAAAACCCCTTCCTTTAAATCAAATGCAGGTTTGGACCACACAATATCGGCAAGCAGGGTTCTTGATTTTAAATTTGCCACTGGTATTACATAGTTAGAAAAAGCAAATGCAACCCCGGCCAGCAGGATGCATACAAAAAATAATGGCCGCATAAACCGCAGCAAGGAAATACCGGCTGATTTGATAGCTACCAGCTCAAAACTTTCACCCAGGTTGCCAAAAGTCATTAATGAAGAAAGCAGGATAGCCAGCGGCAACGCCAGCGGCACCAGTACAGCGCTTTGATAAAGTATAAACTCAAATATTACTTTTGTATCAATTCCTTTGCCCACAAAATCATCAATATACAGCCAGAAAAACTGCATAACCAGCACCAGCAGCGTTATAAAGAATGTTGCAATGAAGGGGCCTACAAAGGCTTTTACAATAAGTTTATCTAATTTTTTGAACACCTGCCTTTAATTGATGAGTAAAGCAAAAATAAGGCTTTCGCAAAAAGAGTTGGATCTGGCCAGCAATGCTGCCCGGGTTTTAACAAAGAATGTCATCTCCAAAATTTCAATCGGTTATTGGGAAGCCTGCAGCCGAAACAACAAAAGCACTTAGAAAGATACTCATAAATAAAAATTACCAGGCGAAGTCTTTCCGTCACCTCCTGAGAAAGGTTGAAAGAAAATAGATATTACTGTTGTATAAATGATGACCAGTGAGTGCATCATTTTAAGCAAGTAATTATATGCCGCTGACAAAAATAAGCAACAAGAATTTTGAAAACATTGCCAGGAAGAAGTGCTTCATCAAACTGGCAAACAAGATTCTCTGCACAAGGATAATACAGAAAAATTTCTGCTGGCATACTTCAAACAAATAATTGAAATGCTGGCTGGTTAACCTCCAAGCCGGTGAAAAAGTTCTTTCACCTGGTGATCCCATAAGTTACTCTGATCTTTAATATCCTTTTTTTCAGCAAAATCTTTTATAATAAGGATAGTCTGGTTAGTAATTTCTGATTTCTCAATCCGAAATTCAAAATACTCTTCTTTGGGGGATGCAAGCCAGTGAAACCTGATAAATTTATCATGTTCCTTTTCCAGAAGATCAGCTTTTTCAAAAGCTCCGTTCCAGCCAAAGTAAAAAATATTATCCCTTTCATCGACTATTTCGGCAAACCATTCCCCAAGCCCGGCAGGGGTAGAAAGGAATTCAAACAGAATAGATGGCGAGCAGCGAACCGGAAACTCTAAGGTGTATAATTGTTTACTCATTCTTCTTCTCTCTAAAAAATCATTGCGATAGCTGCAATAATAGAAAATAAATCATTGCCGCAATATATTTTGTGGTTTATTTTTCCCTTTATTTCAAACCAAAGCAAAACTTATAAAATAAATCGTATGTGAAATCGTTAATATCATGTAAAATTTTATTTGGCTTGTATTGGCAATTTGGTTAAATTGCCTTGAAGTTCAATATGTTCTGAACAACCAATGACATTGTGGTGGGTATTTTTAGAGTCATAAGCAAACTAATCTTATAATTCTTAACCCTTTAAATACACCATTTAAAACCATACCTATGAGCATGAGACAACTCAAAATCACGAAGTCAATTACTAATCGTGAATCCCAAAGCTTAGAAAAGTACCTTCAGGAGATCGGCAAAGTCGAACTCATTAGCCCCCAAGAAGAGGTCAAACTGGCTATTCTTATTAAACAAGGATGCCAAAAATCGTTAGACAGGTTGACCAAAGCCAACCTTCGCTTTGTGGTTTCTGTGGCAAAGCAGTATCAAAACCAGGGTTTATCATTGCCCGACCTTATTAACGAGGGAAATCTCGGCTTAATCAAAGCTGCACAGCGCTTTGATGAAACCCGTGGCTTCAAATTTATTTCTTATGCTGTTTGGTGGATTCGACAGAGCATTTTACAATCGTTGGCCGAACAGTCCCGGATTGTCCGTCTGCCACTAAATAAAGTGGGGCTTACCAATCGTATACAAAAAGCCTATTCCCTGCTCGAACAGCAATTTGAAAGAGAGCCTTCGGCTGAAGAACTGGCAGAAGTACTGGAAATGGATATAGAAGAAGTAACTGCCACCCTCGGCATCAATGGCCGCCATGTAAGTATGGACTCTCCGCTTTCTGAAGGCGAAGAAAACACCCTGATTGATGTATTGGAAAATACCAACGCCGAAAAAACTGACGGTGAGCTGGTTCATACTGAATCTTTAAAAACAGAAATTGACAGAAGCCTGAAAACACTGACTGAACGTCAAAAGGAAGTTATCTGCTTTTTCTTTGGAATTGGCGTTGACCATCCGATGAGCCTGGAAGATATTGGTGAAAGATTCAGCCTGACCAGGGAAAGGGTAAGACAAATAAAGGACAAAGCCATTACCAAGCTAAAAACTTCAAACCGTTGCCAGCTTTTGAGAACTTATTTAGGCGCATGATTTATTAATATTTAAAAGAAATATCTGACATAAAACTTTACACTTCTATCTTTGCAATTCTTTTAAAAGTGAACATTAAATGTTCACTTTTCTTTTTTGTGACAGCGAAAATTACTCAAAACAATGTTTAATTCCTTACAGCAGAAATTAGAATCAGCCTTTAAAAATTTAAAAGGACAAGGCCGCATTACAGAACTCAATATTGCCACTACCTTAAAAGAAATCCGCCGTGCTTTAGTAGATGCGGATGTGAATTATAAAATCGCCAAAGAATTCACCGATAAGGTGAAAGACAAAGCGATGGGTGAAAAAGTAATCAATGCCATTTCTCCGGGTCAGTTGATGACTAAAATTGTAAAAGATGAACTGGCTGAGTTGATGGGTGGGCACGAAGCAGCCTTCAACGCTAAAGGCAATCCTGCCATTATTCTTATTGCTGGTTTACAAGGTAGCGGTAAAACCACTTTTAGTGGCAAACTGGCTAGTTTCCTGAAAACAAAGAAAGGCCTGTCACCCATGCTGGTAGCGGCAGACATCTATCGTCCTGCTGCGATGGAACAATTAAGGGTGCTGGGCGAGCAGGTTGGTGTTGATGTACATATTGAGCTGGAAAATAAAAATGCCGTTGACATTGCAAAAAATGCAATAAAAGAAGCCCGAAGTAAAAACAAGAATGTACTTATCATAGATACTGCGGGCCGTTTGGCAGTAGATGAAGTGATGATGGCTGAAGTGGCGAACATAAAAAATGCTGTTAACCCACAAGAGATATTATTTGTTGTGGATAGTATGACTGGCCAGGATGCTGTAAACACAGCAAAGGCATTTAATGACCGTCTCAATTTCACCGGCGTTGTTCTTACCAAATTAGATGGCGACACAAGAGGTGGCGCTGCTCTCTCTATCCAATACACCGTCAACAAGCCCATCAAATTTACCAGCAGTGGTGAAAAGATGGATACACTCGATGTGTTCTACCCCGAACGCATGGCACAGCGTATCCTTGGTATGGGAGATATTACTTCATTAGTAGAAAAAGCCCAGGAACAATTTGATGAAGTAGAAGCAAAAAAACTGGAAGCTAAAATCCGCAAGAATAAATTTGACTTTGCTGATTTTAAAACCCAGTTAGAGGCCATTAAAAAAATGGGCAATATGAAAGACATGCTGGGAATGATACCCGGTGCAGGCAGCAAAGTAAAAGATATTGACATCAACGACGACTCTTTCAAAGGCATTGAAGCCATGATAAACTCCATGACACCCGAAGAAAGGGCCGACCCCGATTTAATTGATGGCAGCCGCAAAAAACGCATTGCCAAAGGGGCCGGTAAAGACCTCAACGAATTGAATGCCTTCATCAAACAATTTGAACAAATGAAGGCAATGATGAAAAATATGAACAAAATGGGGGCAATGGGTAGAATGATGCCGGGGATGAGGAAATAGCTCTAAGTAGATTGTCGGGAGTCGGGAGCCTTACTATTGACTAACGACTCCTGACTCCCGACTCAGTTTTGCATTCTCCTTTTTCAGCCTTATATTTGCTGTCCGGTTTCCACCGGAACTAACAATTATTGTTTAACAACGTTAAATTTCTATTTAATGTCAGCCAAAATCCGTCTTCAAAGACACGGGTCCAAAAAGAGACCCTTTTACTTCATTGTTATTGCCGACTCCCGGGCACCCCGTGATGGCAAATTCATCCAGAAATTAGGTACTTACAATCCACTGACTGTTCCAGCTACTATTCAGCTTGACCGTCAAAAAGCATTGGAGTGGCTGAGCAAAGGTGCTACACCAACAGACACCGTTCGCCGCATTCTTAGCTTTAAAGGAGTATTGTATCTTAAGCATTTGCTCCGTGGTGTGGGGCTGGGCCTGTTTGATGATGCTGCTGCTATGGAAAAGTTCACCAAGTGGAGTGCAGAACATGATGCACAAATCAAAAAACGCCAGGAAGATGCCTACCGCAACAAAAGAGCCAGACGTCCAATGCCGGGTCGCAGACCTGAAAGGACTGAAGGTAGTGGTGGTGGAGAAGCATAATACATATGCATCCTGAAAGTTCATGAATCCCGTCCGCCAGCTGGCGGACGGGATTTTTTTGGCCACAGATTAACACGGATAAATACAATTGTGTTACCAACTGTAGTACTACTATCGTCGCCCGTTGTCTCAATTCTTCCAGTGGAAAAATTACATCCTTGTACGTTCAGTAATTCTATTGAGCAATTATAAAGTACTTGCCTTTATTCGTGTAAATTCGTGAAAATTCGTGGCAGAATATTTTAAAATAGGAAAACTCGTTGCCGTTCATGGCTTGTTGGGTGAATTACTTCTCAAACATGAACTGGGAAAAAAAACTTCATTGAAAGGCTTGCAAGCTATTTTTATTGAAGAGAAAAAAAGTTCTTTCCTGCCCTGGTTTATTGAATCCACAAAAATCAAAACTGAAAACGAAGTTTATATTAAGCTGGAAGGAATAAATTCAAGAGAAGCTGCCTTGAGGCTTACCCCAAAAGAAATATGGGTGCCTGAAATTGATTTTAAAAAATTTGCTGCAAAAACTGCACCTGCAGGTTTATTAGGTTATACTATCATCAACAATAACGAACCGCTTGGTGAAATACTGGAACTGATAGAACAGCCGCATCAACTACTTTGCAGATTGGAAATAAAAGGAAAAGAAGTATTGATTCCTCTGCATGAAGAATCGTTGAAAAAAATAAATCATAAGAAGAAAGAAGTGTTGGTAGAGTTGCCGGATGGTTTGCTGGAGATTTATCTTCACTAAACGGGTTCGGGAACCTGTGCTAACTTGTGCAATCAGTGACAGAACAACTTTATCATATTGCTCATTTCGACCTCGACTCTTTTTTTGTTTCAGTAGAGATAAGAAACAATCCTTCGTTAAAAGGTAAACCCGTTTTAGTTGGTGGGTATGAAAGAGGTGTGGTAGCCGCCTGCAGTTATGAAGCAAGAAAATTTGGCATCCATTCTGCCATGCCCATGAAGAAAGCGATGCAGCTTTGCCCGCAGGCCATCATCACCAATGCCAGCCGTGACCAATACAGTAAATATTCAAGATGGGTGACAGAAATCATTGCTGCAAAAGTTCCGTTGTTCGAAAAAGCAAGTATTGATGAATTCTATATTGACCTGAGCGGCATGGATAAATTTTTTGGCGCCAGTCAATATGCAAAAGAATTACGCCGGCATATCATTGATGAAACAGGTTTGCCTATTTCCTGTGGTTTATCATCTGCAAGATTCATCAGCAAAATGGCCACGAACGAAGCAAAGCCAAATGGATTTTTAGAAATCCCGCATGGTAAAGAAAAAGAATTTCTCTGGCCGCTGGGTATTGAAAAAATAAACGGCGTAGGTAAACAAACGGAACTACATTTAAAAAGTTTCGGCATCTACACTATTGAGGACATAGCCAAAACGCCAATAGAACATTTAGAAAAAATTGCCGGCAAATGGGGTGAAGCTCTCTGGCACAAAGCCCATGGCAGCGGCACCGCAGAAATAACCACTGACTGGGAACAAAAAAGTATGAGTCATGAAAACACTTTTGATACCGACTACACCGATATTGATTTTCTGCATAAAGAATTGGTGCGGCTTACCGAAAAAACATGTTATGGATTAAGAGAGGATGAAAAGATGACCGGTTGTGTGACTGTAAAGATCCGTTACTCCGATTTTGAAACTATGTCAAGACAGGAAACAGTTGATTACACTGCATTGGATGATGTATTGATCGCAAAAGTGAAAGACCTGTTTAATAAATCCTATCAGAAAGGAAGGCCGGTTCGCTTATTGGGTGTTCGCTTTAGCCACATGATACCAATAACCATGCAGATGAGTTTGTTTGAGAATAACATTGAAAAGCTACAACTCTACAAAGCAGTGGATGATATTAAAGACAGGTTTGGCAGTAAACTGATTTCAAAAGCAGTGACTCTCTCCAACTCCGAAAATTCTACTGACAAAAAAGTATAGTATATCATAACCCGACAGTGATTTATTTTACTACTTTGCCTTTCGTATATAAAATTCCTTGCTATCCAATAATTTTTTATCTGCGGCAGAATAAACATCAATCCGGTATCTTTCACTTGGAATTACATCAGAAAGATGAATATAAAAATCCTTCCACTTATTGTTTGGGCCACATGAATGGCTGGATGAGTCAACTATAGTTCCTTCTTTTCTTATAATAATTACCAATTCACTTATATCCAATTTATCACCGCGATATAAAAGACCCACCAGGCGTAAATCTTTATCCTTTAATTCAATCCCATCTTTATTATAAGAGGCATTGAGTTTACTGGTACCAACAGTTACCCTGTATAATTTATCAAGCTCAGCAAGCTTTTGCTTCCGTAGCTCCTCATAGTATTTACCCGGATACTGTTTTCTTATTTCATCGTACCGGGCATCCTGGGCAAATGAAACATTTATTACAAAAAACAAGCAACAAGAATAAAAATATTTTTTTCATAAATAAATTTTGTGGCAACATAATTACTCTTTCAATTTATCTTTACAATCCTGAATCTTCTGCTTATTAGCCGCATTAGGATCCAATTTATAAAGTGTCTCATAATCTGCTAAAGCTAACTTGTAGTTATTAAGCTTATTCATTAATAAATTTGCTCTTGCATTCAGTGCCCTTGTAAAATTTGGCCTTAGGGTTAATGCAGCCGTATAATCTTTAAATGCACCGTTTGCATTATCGAGTGCAAATTGTTTGCAAACTCCATTTAAAAAATAAGTGTTTTCATTTTTAGAGCCCAGCAAGGCTGCTGTGTCTAAAATACCGGAAGCCTTTGTATAATTATTCAGATTATTGACATAAAACTGGCCCAAGTCAAAAAAGTATTCCGGGTTTTTGCCATCAGCATATGCGGCAAAACGTAAAAATGACTCGGCATAATTATTCATTTTATAATTGCCAAATATTTTACCGGCTTTATTATAAGGTATTGGATTTTTAGCATCCACCTGGGTACATTTTGTATAGTTTAATGCCGCATGAAGCTTATCATCATTTTGCAAATAATCATCGCCAATCTTCATAAAAAACTGAAATGCATTTTGTGGGGTAAATCCCATTTTGGCATACTCTGATTGCAGAACAGGATCTATTTTTCTTAACATACTTCTTGCATAGTCATCTTTAGCATTTAACAGAAGAGCCACACTATAATCATCATATGCAGCTACAAAATTGTCCAGTTGCACATTGCAATAGGCACTGCCATTGTAATAATCCGGATCGGCCTTCCCATATTTAATAGCATTTTTAAAATCGGGCAAAGCGGCTGCATAATTTTTTAATTCTTTGTTAAGTATTGCCTTAATATAATAGTAGTTTGCTTTTCCGGGTTTTAGTTTTATGCAGATGCTCAAATTTTCAAGTGCTTCCTGCGGATTTTTTTGTTTAATATAATTTATTAAGGCCAGCTGATAATACATTTCGTCATCTGCAGAATGAAGTTTAACAGCCGTATTAAAATCTATTAAAGCATTAGCCGTGTCTTTAAGAGTCAATAAATAAAATTTTCCTCTTTCGCCAACATATAATTTATTTGATGGAATTATTTGTATGGCTTTGTTAAACGCTGTTACCACCATTTTACTCAGATCGTCCCGCTGAATTCCTTTAGCTGCGCTTTCATTATCTTTTATCATTGCTACTGCCGAAAGATAATAGGAAGAGTCGGGCAAATAATAAGGGGCTGCCAGCTGGTAATGCTCCCATGCCAACTTATAATTTTTTTGCTTAAAAGAGCAGCCGGCAAAATCGAATATGTTCTTATAATAATAATATCCGGTCATAGCATCTCCATCAATTAATGAATTGACCGGAATTTTATTTTCGCTTATATATTCATTGTATATAAAGGCAGCTCTTTTATAGGTGTTTTTTACCTCTTCTATTTCAACTTTTGTAGATTTTGTATTGGTTAATTCATTTAATTTTAAAAGAACCTCTTGTAAATCTCCACTATTTTCCCGCTGATTACCGGCATAATTTATTCCAATAATACTATTACGGTAGCCCTCTGTCGGGATAGTACCACCTTCAATAGTTGTCTTAATAATTTTCCCAACCTCTGCTTTACTTAGCCCCTTACATTTTAAAATTTCCTGTCTTGTTTTTTCCAACTGTTGTGCAGTATATGCTTCTTTTTCAAAATATTTTTTAGCTCCTGCAACTTCCCCATTTTTATAAGGATTTTCAGATTGTAATTTTCCGTTTTCATAATATCCCTTTACTACTCCGTTTATTTTACCATCAACAAAGGGCAGTTCTCCGGATATTTTCCCATTTTCATAATACTCTTTTACTATACCGTTTACTTCGCCATTTACATAAGGTGTTTCAGCTTTCAATTTCCCGCTTTCATAATATCTTTTGGAAATACCTTTTGGGTTATTATTTTCAAATACTACTTCGTATTGCAATTTTCCGCTTTCGTAATACCCTTTTTTAACACCGTTTACTTTACTATTTACATAAGGCAGTTCTGTTGATATTTTCCCGTTTTCATAATATTCTTTTGCCAACCCGTTTGCTTCTCCAAAAAGAAAAGGCGTTTCGGCTTTTAATTTTCCACTTTCATAATATTCTTTCCCTACACCACTTGCATTACCATTAACATAAGGCATTTCGACTTTTAGTTTGCCACTTTCGTAATATGTTTTTCTAATTTCAGTTTGCGCCTTTGCATTACTATACATTGCAACTACAAACAAAAAAATTATTGCTTTTTTCATGTCCTGCTAAATTTGTTTATTTATTCTTTATTTCTTACCCCAACTCTTGCCAAAAATTGTAATTTTTACATAAGATGTTTCATTACCCGATGGTTCAGCCAATAATTCAGTTTCTACAAGGTAATTTCCCTCAAGGTCTTTAAGTTCTACTAATGTCTTTTTCCCTTGTGTGTATTGTCCTCCTTTATAATTACCACTTTTTAACATTGGCTTTAAAAAATCTAATACCGCTTGAAGCACTTCGTACCCCTTCCCTAATTCATCCTTGACGCTTAATCCATTCTCAAATTTTGAAGAAAAATAGGTGGTATTGTCATTTGAATTGACACATATTGCTTCAAATGATGAACCTAAAGTTTTAGCACAGCTATAATAGACAGTTCTGTTACTGGAATCATTTTCAAGAACCGTTCCTTTTACATTTTTAAAATCAGTTATAGCTTCTGTAAGTAATATTTTAAAATTACCTATTATCTCATCGGTTGTTTGCGCCTTAATAGTCAGGTTGAAAGATATTATTGCCGCAAAAAAGATTACTGTTTTTTTCATCGTTATATATTTTCCTGAATTGATTTTTTATTACCCACTGTATTTTTCATAAACTGTTTCCCCCCTTAAATTAATATTCACCGGGTTATCATCTTCTTTTAATTGTGATTTTATAAGGCCGGTTTCGGTAATAATTAAATTATTGTAAATTGGTTTTATTATCCATTCGCCTTTCGTATTTATTATACCCCACTTGCCATCTTTTTTTGCAGCACATAATCCTAAAATAAAAACGTCAGCATCATCATAAGCAGGTGCAATTACAATAACACCCTTGTTATTTATATAGCCAAATTTTTCATTTATCATCACAGNNACTAAATGCCAGCTCTCCTTTTGTGTTATAATATGATTTTTTGTTACTGTTTTTCACCCACATCAATCCTTCTTTTACATAACCCATTTCTACATTATTTATGGGTATCACTGCTTTATTTGCTTTATTAACATAGCCCCATTTATTATTCAGTTCTACTCCTATAATTCCATCTGTACAATTTATTACAGTAGTGTATATAGCAGGAATTACTAATTTGCCTGTTCCATCTATAGCTCCCCATAATTTGTTAATCTTTACAGCAGCTATGCCCTCAGAAAATTTCTGTATGTTTTCATATTTACCAGGTGTTATTTCATTGCCTTTATTATCTAAAAACCCATATAGACCATTTAATTTAACAGGTATCAGTCCATCCTTACAATTCACATACATTTCATCATATTTTGGCTGAACAACTATTTCCCCTTTTTTATTAATAAACCCTGCTTGCCCGTCTTTAGTAAAATATGCAAGTCCTTCGCTAAAATTAGAGGCATACTCAAACTGAAATGGAATAATTGTTTTCCCTGTTTTGTCTATATAGCCATAATCACCATTTAGGTCAACAGCTATTAATCCTTCGCTCATAGGTGAGAAACCTCCATAAATAGCAGGTATTACCATTTTACCGGTTTTATCAACAAAGCCCCATTTAGGCAAACCAATATTGTTGGTGATCATAACTCCGGCCAGGCCATTGGCAAATTCTACAGCATCTTCATATATCATTTTGGTAACAGCTTTGCCAGTAGAATCAACAAAACCAAATTTGCCTTTTAGTTGTACTTTGGTAACACCTTCGTAAAAACCATAAACCTGGTCGTAGGTATTCAGCAATTTATTTAAGGTAGCCATATTATTTTGTGCCTTACAAATACTGATGCATAGAATGAATCCAAACAGGAATATATATTTCATGATTTAATGAAGTTTATTTACTGATATAGTTATTTTCAAGTTCAATTTTTAAAAAAACTTGTTTTGTCATTCTCATTTATTATAAAAAGTGAGCTATTGCTGCATCCCATTGCCTTTTAATGAATAGTTTTAGTTCATCCGATTCTGCTTCATCGTATGCTTTTCTGTAGGTTTCTAATGTCTCTTTTTTCATCTCAACTTTTCTATATGCCTTGGCCAGTTCTATTAAATCAAAGTCGTCGATATATCCATCGCTATCATACCCATTGGTTTGTTCGAAAAACTTGGTATAATAATAAAGTGCCCCATCATTAGTCATTCCATGGTTACCGAACTTTTGGTATACTCTGGCTTTGAGTAAGTCAACCCTTGATAAAAATATACCGCTGCCATGATAAGCTGCCACAGATTTATCAAGAAGTTTGATCGCCGATGTGGGATCCTTTGAGTAGCTGGACTCAAAATGTACATCTGCAGAGTCATAATATTTTAAGTACAGAGGTCTTGTATCCTTTGTCTCTATTACCTCTTGAAATTTACCATAATAAGAAACTCTTTTTAACGCAGAATATGCTTTTTCGGCATAAAAATCGTTAGGCTTTTTTTCTTTATTATTTAGTTCAATTATTTGCAAATAATCTAAAGCTGCCAATGCCTTTTTTTCAAATTTTCGGTGTAGTTTGGCTCTATCAAATAACTCCCAAAAACCATTTTCCGATAGTTCAACTACTTTGTTATAATCGATTAATGCATTTTCGTATTGGTTAAGTTTATTGTAAGCTTTCCCCCGGTTTTTATAAATATCGGCCTCTAAAGGTTTTTGATTTTTAATGGCATCATCAATGATAATGGTGGCATTTCTTACAATAATTTCCAATTCATCTTTTTCTGGCCACTGATAGCGGGTATATGTTTGAAAGCTATCAACTGCGTTTTCTAAACTTGTTTGGGAAAATAGTATTCCGCTGAAGAAGATTGCAGTGAAGAAAGTCAGCATATTTTTCATAAAATTTCTTTCGGGTTTTTAATTATCAATAGCAATTAATTTCCATTTTGGTGCAAATTCAGCCATGTGAGCCGGGCTGTATTCAATGCTATAGATTAAAGGAAAATCAGCATCTTCGATAAATTCGAGTATGCTTAAATAGTCATTACTATTTGATGTTTCAGCTTCCATTCTGTGACACCTGGAAAAAGAGGTTAGCTTGCCATTAACCATAATGTCAATGTTTCCATTGCTGCTGCTTTCGGGTGTAAAGTTCATTATGCCCAAACTCTCACTATCTCCCAGTAGTATATTAACCGGAACAGGTGTTTTGCCTTTATTTAAAAGGCCGGCATATAATTGCTTGCTCAGAAAAAGAAAGATGGCACTTCCCGGAACAATGTCAGTCTCTCCACCTGGCATAAACCAAACACTGTCACTATTGGTAAAGCTATTCCAGGGAATAGTATATTCCTTATTCATTTCTTTGAAAGAATAATTTACGACGAGGTCAGGCGACATTTTTCTTACCTGGTAAGTAAATTCCCCGGTTTGATCGTGAAATTGGAAGCTATAAGTAAATCTTGTACCCTCTTTTACCAGGTCTTTCATTTTTGTTTGAGAGAAGCCTGCGTTTGCCAAAATACCCAATAGAGTTGTAATGAAAATTTTTTTCATTTTTTAAATATTAATTTATTTGCCCAATTTATATCCAACACCAACTGTAAATATTCTATTTTTAATTTCTTCGGGTACTTTTGCCGAAATATTGTCAAATCCCATTTGATATGCAGCACTCAATTTTAACCTCGAAATATTAATGAATAATTTCCCTGTTAAACCCAAATCCCCTTTGTGAAAATTATAGTCTTCTGCAATGCCAAACTTGAAATCATTTTTAGTTATAGTACCGTCTGTTTTGGTCATTTTTGCCTCCCCACTCATTGCTGTATTAAAATAAAAACCGCCACGCATTTCTATTAGTTTTATTGGTTTAAATTTAAAAATATAAGCCTCAACTTGAAAGTAATTAATCCTATTTTTTGACTCAACAGTATTGGCAATTAAAGGTGCTTTATTAATGGCACCTGCTTGTAAATAATTAAGCCCAAGTGCTATACTTATAAAAGATATATCCTGATTCCAAGCAATAAATACACCGCCTGTATAACCTTGATAAATACTTCGTTTGGAAGAAATTCCGTTGTACTTGTAACTGTATGTTGGCATAGAAACACCAGCATTAAGAGAAATATCGAAGGTTCTGTCTTGAGCCATTGCTAACACTGTAATAAGCAGTGCAATAGGGATCAGGATTGCTTTTTTCATTTTGTTTGCTTGTTTTGTTTTTTGTATCCTTGTTTTAGATTTTTATTTTGTTGATCCAATCATCCAATTTACCCGAATTAACCACGGTCAGATTTTATAAAAAGAACAATTACAGCAGCAACAAGTGAAAGTACAAAAGCAAATACCCCTGCAGCAAAGCTGAATATTACTCCAAATGCCACACCAACCAATATCGCTATCAAAAAGATTTTAAACAGCAGCGATTTCTTTTTTTTGCCTTTAAACGAAAACATAGATTTCATCTTCACTTTTAATAACTGCCACATCATTTTTCTTCCAAGCTTTCGCATTTGTTTTTTGCTGTACTGATGAGCTACCACTGCCGTCAGTGGTAAAAGCAGCAATGCGGAGTAATCTGCATGCACTTCCTTTTGTATAACTGTTGTTGATGGGGTTATTTCAATACTTGTACTGCTTGCCATATTTATACATTTTATGACATAAAAATCTCCTTTATTAAACTCTTAAACTATACCCTCTGTGAGGCATTTTAACTGGGAAAATATTTTGTGAGGTAGTATTGCAGCACTTGCGGCGAAGTGCCGGAGAAACGGTTACCTTATTAAATCCATTTATTCTTCAAACTTATTTGCAGCGCTTCCACCTTACTGCTTACATGAAGTTTCCGGTAAATATTTTTCATGTGCTGGCGCACCGTATGTTTGCTAAGAAAAAGCTGCTCTGCAATTTGTGCATATTCCTTGCCCTCCATATTGCATTTAAGGATTTCTTTTTCCCTTTCGCTTAGTGTTTCAGTTACTGTTTTAGCAGCCGTACCAGTTGCAGTTTCAGGTTGTTCTTTTAATGAAGTAAGCCATCGCCATGCTTTGCGGGCAATGCCCGGGCTCATGGGGGCGCCTTCATCTTCATATACTTGGTAAATAGATTCAATAATGTTTTGTGCGGTTTCCTCCTTCAGCAAGTAGCCATGCGCCCCGGCCTTGATGGCGTTAAATATTTTTTCCTCATCATCAATCACGGTCAGCATGATGAATTTTACGCCGGGATAAATGGGGGCTGCCCGCAGCACTGTTTCAATTCCGTTCATTTCATTCATCTCAATATCCATCAGCACTACATCAGGTTTTTTTGATACGGTCTTCATTTGTGCTAAAAAATCAGTCCCGTCATTTGCTTCCATCACTACCTGAATATCATTTTCTACTGAAGCTAATTTTTCTTTCAGTGAAGTTCTTAAATAGGGCTTGTCATCAACAATAGCGATAGTCATTTTACAAATGTATAGTTGTTATAAAAGTAATCAATACCCCCTGTGTGGCATTTTATATTTTAATGCTGACTGAAACTAAAGTCCCTTTTCCGGGTTCAGTGTTTATTTTCAGCGATGCAGCAATTGAAGCAGCCCTTTGTTTCATATTTTCTATGCCATAGTGGTCATTTGTGCTGACGGATGAGATATTAAAACCTATTCCCCTGTCTTCAATCTGTATCTGCATTTCACCGCCGGATAAAATTCCTTTCAGTATTAAAATTTCTGAACCTGAATATTTACATGAATTATTAATGGCTTCCTGGCAAATACGAAATAGCTGAAGGGCATGATTGGAGTTCAGGGTTTTTGTTTCTTCAAAATTTTCATCAATTGATAAATGAATGGACGGATACAATTGCAGATACCGTGTAGTGTATTCAACCAGCTTATCAAAAAAATCCTCTGCAGACACTTCTTCCTTATTTAAAATCCAGATAGTTTCCCTTAATGTTTGCAAAAGTTGCCTGGATGTATTTTTTACTTTGTCAATTTCGCCAGCAATCTCTTTTTGTTTTTTATTGGCAGTTTCAAGGTGTTCCACACTGTTTGAAAGCAATGCGAGTTGCGAGCCGAGATTGTCGTGCAAGTCCCTGCTGAGTCTTTCCTTTTCTTCCTGTACCTGCCGCTGCATTTTTAGCTGCGCAATCCGCTTTCTGTATTTTCTTTTCTGGTTTACATAAAATAAAATGAGCCCGGCCGCAAGCAGCAAAATAATTATACTTGCAAAATAAATTTGCTTTTCTTTTTTTGCTTCTAAAACAGCCACTTCTTTTTCATGCTCTACCTCGGCATTTTTAAAAGCAGCCTCAGCATCACTTATTTTTTTATTTAAATCACCATTAAATCTTGTTTTTAACAGAGTATCTTCTTCATATTTATATTTATACGCTTCTTTAAAATTTTGGGCATCTGCCAAATTAGCTGCATGAGTATTTAAAGCAGTTATCACACCATCAATTAAATTTATTTTTCTGGCAATTGTTAATGCTTCATAGCTTAACACAATTGCTTTTTCAAATTCTTTTTTCTTTTTAAGCACATTGGTATAAAACAGTAAGCCCTCAACCAAATTTGCTGAATCTTTTTCAGCTCTGCACTTCGCAATTATGTTTTGAAATATTTCCTCCGCTTTGTCTAATTTATTTTCCGAATCGTAAGTAGTTGCCAGCAACCTGTAATGAAGGCTAAAAGTAGCAGAAGATGTATCGTTATTTTGTTTGCTTAAATCAATTGCTTTAATAAAATATTTTTCGGCTGTGCTATAATCTGCCTCCTCAAAAGTAATTACACCTACATTATGATAACATTGTGCTAATAAAGCCTGGTAATTATTTGGCTCAGAAATTGCAATAGATTTTTTCCAATATTCAATGGCACTTTTTTTTTGTGGAATGTAATAATAAGTACTCCCAAGATGTTTGTAAAAAGTAGCTTCTGCTAAAGTATTTTTCTGCTGATGTGCCAGTATAATTTGTTGCTGGCAATAATTTAAGCAGATATCCCATTGTTGCAGCTCCTGGTACTTATGAACCAGCGCCGTTTGTGCAGCTAATTTTTCTCCCGCATTTAAAGATGCTGTGGCAAGTATGGTATTCAGCTCTTTTATTCCTTCAGCATTTGAATTGCTTTTCTCAATAGCTTCTATTTTTTTATGAATAGCGCTATCCTGGGCAGGCAAACAATATACAGTTATACAGAAAATAGCTAAAAGAAAATTTTTACGGCGCATTTCGGTTTTACACTTTGCCCTAAAACTACTGATACCCGTTCAAATTATCTGGCCTGAATCAAAACAAAGAATGTCTTTTATTGAAAATGCCACACAGGGGGTATTTAATCAATCATACACAACTTGTACCTTTATCCTTCAAAAAACAATTAAATATTACTTTATGAGCAATGTAACAAAATGGATGAGCTGGGAAGGCGGTATAGATTTAGTCGCCGTTACTTCCCCCGGTTTACAAATGCCCAATGTAATTGTGCATCTTGGCCGTATGGTAAACACACCTGTGGGCAATGCACCAGGTGGAATGATTTTCTGGCAGCCTGATACCAATGCCGCGCCGCTTGTTTTTGGTTTTGTGGGAACAGATGCTAAAGTGGGGGCTTATTTTGGTCCAAATATTTTTGCAGGCACACCGTTTGAAGCGGCACCTGTTCTTACCGCAACAATTGATATTAATATTACTGCTGATAAGGCAGTTTCAAAATGCGTGGTGGGTGATTATACATTTGAAGTGGAAATGAGTGATTTCAGTGAACCATATTTAATAGATCGCAAACCATCTGTCATGCCCCCGTTTTATCAGCAGGGGGTGGAAATACATGCAAAGAAAGCTTCGTTGAAGGTGAATGGTGAAGTTATCAATATAATCATACCACCGGCAGGTATAAGCGGCGGGCCTGCCGCAGTTGTATCACCGAATGGTGTATATGCGAGATAAAATAATTTTTGTTGAAAAATTCAGCCTTTTTTGAATTAAGATATCATTAAAAAGGTACCTGGTCATTCAATATGCCCTGAAGCTCACATTTGCCAAGTAAGGCGAAAAATTGGCTGCATAAACCTATCTTCGTTTTCCAAAATCAATTTTTATGTCGCAAACTTGGAAAACCTACCAGGAAAAAAACAAAGACCGTTTTTTAAATGAAATGCTGGACCTTCTCCGCATTCCCTCTGTCAGTGCAAAAAGTGAACACAAACCAGATATGCAGATTTGTGCAGCAGCCGTAAAGAAAAGTTTGTTAGACGCAGGTTGCGATAAAGCAGAAGTGATGGCTACCGACGGACATCCGGTTGTTTTCGGTGAAAAAATAATCGATACTTCAAAACCGACTGTATTGGTTTATGGACACTATGATGTGCAACCTGTTGAGCCGTTAGATCTTTGGACAAACCCGCCATTTGAACCAACCATCGTTGATGGAAAAATATTTGCCAGAGGCTCAGCCGATGATAAAGGCCAGTTTTACATGCATGTAAAAGCATTGGAAACATTGGTAAAGACCAATACCATGACGACCAATATCAAATTTTTAATTGAAGGTGAAGAAGAGGTTGGCTCACCCAACCTCGGAAAATTTGTGGCAGCTAACAAAGCTTTATTAAAAGCTGATGTAATATTAATAAGTGACAGCTCTATGCTGAGTATGGAAAATCCTTCATTGGACACAGGTGTCAGGGGTCTCTCTTATATACAGGTAGAAGTAACCGGAGCCAACCGTGATTTACATAGTGGCACCTATGGTGGTGCAGTAGCCAACCCCATTACAATACTGGCACAAATGATTGCAAGTTGTCATGATGAAAACAATCATATTACCATCCCGGGGTTTTATGATGATGTGGCAATGGCTGGTCCTGAAGAAAGGGCATTGATTAACAAAGCTCCTTATGATGAAAAAGAATACATGGATGAATTGGGTGTAAAAGAACTATGGGGTGAAAAAGGATACAGTACTTACGAAAGAACCGGTATCCGTCCAACGATTGAAATAAATGGTATCTGGGGTGGCTACACCGGAGAGGGAGCAAAAACCGTATTGCCTTCAAAAGCCTTTGCAAAAATTTCTGCAAGACTAGTTCCCAACCAATCATCTCACAAGATGACAGATATTTTGATTAATTATTTTAAATCTATTGCGCCAAAATCAGTGGAAGTAAAAGCTGAACTTCATCATGGAGGTGAGCCTTATATGACCCCTATTGACAGTAAAGGATACAAAGCCGCATCGAAAGCAGTAGAAACGACCTTTGGCAAAGCGCCTATCCCTGTGCGTGGCGGTGGCAGTATCCCGATATGTTCCATTTTAGAAAAAGAGTTGGGAATAAAAATCATCTTCATGGGTTTTGGCCTGGATAATGACAACCTGCACAGCCCGAATGAGAAGTATAATATTGAGAATTATTATAAGGGCATTGAAACGATTCCTTATTTCCATAAATATTTTGCAGAAGGATAACTAAGATTATCATGCGCAGGATAACTTCCTCTATACAGGCTGTCTTTATTCTTGCTTTTACATTTTATACAGTATCTGCAGCTTCTCAGGCAGCTGATACTCTTTTTCTGAATGCAAATTGGCGTATCTGCGAAAAACCTCTTGCCAGTTATTATCGGTTCAGCAGAATCATTATTGACACAAATTGGTATTACCAGGGACGGGTTCTTGATTTTTATATGAACGATACCCTTCAAATGGATGGCAATTATTCTTTCATAGGTTTAAAAGAAGGGTTGTTTCGTTTCTATTACCCTGACGGTAAGCTGATGACCCGTGGCCAGTATATGAATAATGAACGGATTGGTATTTGGGATAATTTCTATTCTAACGGCGAATTACAGATAAAAACAGAATATGCAGGAGACGGAAAGAACTTCACAGTACTTGAGTATCATGATTCAACTGGTAAAGTATTGGCAAAGGACGGGACAGGTAAATTTGAAATAACTATTTCTTACTGGAATAATATGGGAACTTATAAACTGGTCGGGGAGATAAAAAATGGTAAAAAAGCCGGGATCTGGAATTACTACCAGTTTCATCCTATCCTGAAAGAAGAAGTGGTTGTAATAAAAGAAGTATATGAAAATGGCGAATTGAAAAAAGGAAACACTTTCCTGGTTTATCCTACGCAAGGAGTTTTCAATACATATAAAAAAACCAATGAAAGAATTCACTTTGCAGAATTTGCCAAGTTCAAGATGACAGAGTTTTTCGGGAAAGATCCTATCAGCTTTAAGAATACTGATGATGATTCGGATCTATTGCGATACCTTACAACCCGGCAAATACCCGCCTATGATGCAGCCGGCTCTTCATATTTTGAGTCAATCGCCGGTGTGTTGAATAAACTAAACACATTAACTATTCTTAAGTTCTTTTCTGATTCTACAAAACTTTATGGTGGCGAGATCATGTTTACATTGACTGATTCAGGTAATATCAAAGAAGTTGACATAACCGGCAACGTCTCTGAAAAAGAAAAAGCATACATGGAATTTTTTTTAAAGAAGTTTAAAAATATAGAAGAGATTACTGGAGAATATGCTGAGGAAAGCAAAGACCATAAAATATATTTCTTTTCACTGATCACCGGCGATTTTATTCCCTACCGCTATTTGCTTTACTTACCTGAAAAACAATTTATTTTTTCTCCCTGGCCTTATAGGGCAACCATTGAGAAGCTGAAAATTATCTGGAAAAAACACAGGTAATGATGAAGGAAAAACTCCGCCTCGACAAATATCTTTGGGCCATCCGCCTGTTCAAAACAAGAACGTTGGCTGCTGTTGCCTGTGATACCGGCAAGGTAAAATTTGACGGTTCACAAGCCAAAGCTTCCAAAAATGTAAGTATTGGTGATGAGTACGACGTAAAAACAGAAGCCAAGCGATGGAGAATAAAAGTAACAGGCTTATTGGAAAAAAGAGTAGCTGCTGCTGAAGCAATAAAAAACTATCTTGATATTACGCCGGAAGAAGAAATAAAAAGGTTACAATACCAGGCTGCCAGTTTCCAAACAGGTAAGCGACAAAGTAAAATTGGAAGACCCACTAAAAAAGAAAGAAGGAACCTGGATGATTTTAACGATGGCTGATCATTTAGCTTTTTTCACCAACCCAAATTAATCTTTCCTCTACTTCCTGCACTTAACAGTACGCCACCCTGCACCTGCCTGGTTTTTCAAACAAACAATAAATCATTATGCGATCCTTTACTCAAAGGCTGTAACCCGGCACACTTTAAACAAGCTTCTTTCATTCTATATATTAAAAATAATATAGCAGACTCAAAAGTGATTATGACTGTGAGCAGCCCCAAAAGTGACTTCGCTCAATTTTTTAATACTGACCTAAATCATCATTATTGCTGTAGTATATCATTTTAAAAGCTAAAACACAATCCTACATTCGTTTACATAAAGATGCTATGATGTATCCGGGAACTGCATGTAACAGGAATATTCCTGCCAGGAAAACGAAAGCCCTCCATTTCAAAGAAACTGAAGATGGGCAAAAATCCGTTAATCCTGTACATACAATTCCTGATGTAAATATTTCTGAAACAGCGACAGATTATTTTATTGCCCTGGCTACACCGGGTTTACACCGGGATGATTTCAGTATCGAAATTGCCCAATCCGTTATTGCTATATCAGGGAAAAAAGAAATCGGGTTGTCAACCTGTGTAAATGACCGCTGTGAATATAATTATACCGATTGGACAAGGGCATTTACTTTACCGGCCGATGCGGATGCATTACTTGCCCATGCAGAATATCAAACGGGGGAATTAGTTATTCATATACCCCGCAATAATACTGGCGAAAACAAGACAAGAACAACAATTTATGTTTACTAACCCAACGACTATGCATTTGCACATTGAACCTAATCGCCTTATCAGCGAGATACAAAAAGAGTTTAACATCATGTTCCCATTTTTGAAAATTGAATTTTTCAATAATAAGTCCATGTCCCGTTCAGATTTTTCAGCAAAACAAATCATCGCACCCACCCGAAAGATCGGCGACAGCCAATTGGCCTTACTGAATGGTTCTATTGAAATTGAACCCGAGATGAAAGTAAATGAACTGGAAGCCCTGTTTAAAGATCAGTTTCACCTGGCCGTACAGGTATTTCGAAAATCTGGCAACCTGTGGCTGGAAACCACTATGACTGATAACTGGACATTACAACAACAGAATAACCATGGCCGGGAAATTTCAACTGCAAAAAAAAATATTAACCAGGCAGATGATTTTGATTTAAGCCGTGATGCTGACCATTAATATAATAGCAATTCAGGGCAAAGTTCGCCATATCATTAACTTCCACCTGATTAAAATCATTTATCGCCTTTACTAATCTCATAGTTTTCTGCTATACCAGGAGTGAACTTACAAGAAGCAGGATTGTTATTCATTTTAAATTTAAAATATGGAACAGAAAGCTGTTGACAAAACAAGAACTTCCTGGCCATCTTTTTTTGAAAGTGGCTGGATGGACAAATTCTTCAACGCTCCGTTGGACGAATTTTTTAATTATGGTAAAGTAATCAACGTACCCGCTGTTAACGTGACGGAAACCGAAAAGGATTTCAGGTTGAGCATTGCTGCGCCGGGCCTGGAAAAGAAGGACTTTAAAGTGGGGGCCTATGATGACATGCTGACAATCAGCGCAGAACATGAAAGGGAAGAAAAAGAAGAAAAAAATGGCCGGTTCAACCGCCGTGAGTACAATTACAGCAGCTGGAGCCGCAGCTTCACCCTTCCTGAAAACTGCAATTTTGGTAAAATAGATGCAGAATACAAAAATGGTGAGCTGAAAATTGTGATCCCTAAAATGGAAGTAAAAGAACCGAAGAAAATTAAGAGTATCTCTGTGAATTAAAAGTAAGGAAAGGGAAAGAAAAAGCCTCCCGGCATACCGGGAGGCTTTTATTGCTGGTTTCAATTAACATACAAAATGACGCTGCGCCTTCATACCAACTCGTCTTTATATGACATTCAGTCTGAGTTTGCAAGGAAGTTTCCCGGGGTGAAGCTTGCATTTATTTTTCATGGAGATGAAAAACTCAACCTATCATCACACTTGCATCATTCCTTTTCATATGCCCCCGTTGAAGGATTTTGTTCCGATCATACCGTAGAGGATATTATTATAAATGAATTGATGACCACAAAAGAAGTAGAAGGCCTTTTTGAAAACTACTGGCACCTGCCTGCACAGGTATTTGTAGATATTGATGGCTATTGGCAAAAAAACAAGCAAACAGAAAGCTGGCGGCTAAAAGACTGTGTTGTTCCTGCTATTAAAAACTAATAGAGGAGATTTTTTAATTTTTCAAGGTTAATAATAGAAATTTTTCCCTCTTTTATCTCAATCAGTTTTTCCGACTTAAAATCACTGAGTGTCCGTATCAGCGATTCGGTAGCGGTGCCTACATAATGGGCAAAATCTTCTCTTGAGATTTCAAGTGGTTTGTTGGCATTTTCAGTATTAAACTTCGATTGAATATCCACCAGTGCTTTGGCCACTCTTTTGCGAAGTGAACTATAAGCCAGGTTCAGCAACCTTTCCTCTTTCTCCTTCACATTTTGCGTAATGATGCGGATAAATTTAGCAGCAATATCCATGTTGCTGTACATCATCTGCAAAAAATCTTCTTTGGGCACCTGCATGATTTCGGCATCTTCCAGTACTATGGCCGAGTCATCATAATTTTTGTCTTCAATCAGTGCCGGGTATCCAATAAAGTCCCCGTCGCTGAACAGGTCAGTAATATATTCTTTACCATCTTCATGGGTTTTGAATCCTTTTACTTTCCCTTTTACAAGGTAGTACAGGTACCGTGGCCTTTTACTTTCCTGGTACAATGTCTGCTTTTTTGTATAGCTTTCTACATCATACTGATCTGCCAACTGGCTTATCAAACCGGAATTTTTAACATCTCTGATAAACTGGCTGATGCCTTGTTGTGACGAAGAATACTTACTATCGAGTATCGCTGCTTTTTTTAATCTTATTTCAATTGCATTAAGCAGTTCAATATCTTCAAATGGTTTAGTGATGTAATCATCGGCCCCCATTTCCATGCCTTTTCTAAAATCACTTCTTTCCGTCTTTGCTGTCAGAAAAACAAATGGTATATGCTCAGTTTCCGTATTTTTCCGGAGAAGGTGTAATACGCCATAGCCGTCCAGTTCTGGCATCATAATATCACAAACAATCACATCTGGTTTTTCCCGCTGAGCTACCTCAACACCTTTTTTCCCGTTTTCTGCCGTAAAGGTTTTATACCCGGCCAGTTCCAGGATCTCTGCCGTATTATCTCTTATATCAGGGTTATCATCAATAACTAAAATAGATTTCATATCAGATTTGGTTTACAGGGATTGTAAAGTTAACAGTTGTTCCCTTATTTAATTCACTTTGTAGTTCTACCTCACCTCCCAATAAATCAACATACCGCTTTACAATGTGCAGTCCCAGGCCGGTTCCCTTTATATTAGTAGCATTGGCAGCCCTGAAAAAGCTGGAAAACAGGTGCTGCTGGTCTTTTTCCGAAATACCAATACCCTCATCTACCACAAAAATACTGGCTTCGCCACCTGCTACTTTCACTTTTATCGTTATTGGTTTCCCTTCTTCAGAAAACTTTATAGCATTACTTATGAGGTTAATAAGAATATTCCGGAATAATTGTTTGTCTGTGCAAGCCTCGCAAGCACCATCGCAATCCAGAACAAAATGCTGTTCCTTCTTCAACAATGCCTTCATCTCTTCTACTATGTCTGCCAGAATATCTTTCAGGCTCACCTTTTCCAATTTTTTATCCACCTTACCTTCATTCAGTTTTCCCAGGGAAAGAAAATCTTCTAAAATATCATTGAGATTATTGACCGAATTTTTAATCCGATGTATATGTTTGTCTCTTTTCGCCTGTTCATCTGATGCGGTGTATTTGGAGAGCAGGCTGGCAGAAGACAGCACTGTTGTAAGCGGTGTACGGAATTCATGTGAAGCCATTGACACAAACCGGCCTTTTATCTCATTTAGCTGTCTTTCTTTATCCAACGCTTCACTTAGTTCCTGCTGCGATTCTTCCAGTTTTTGTAAAGCTTCTTTTAAAATAAGAGTCCGTTCTTCCACCTTTACTTCCAGCTCCGCATTGAGCTGACGTATTTTATCCGTTATTTCTTCCAGCTCTTTTTTTTGTTTAAGCATGCTATTTTCAATCTCCTTCCTCCGTGAAATATCAACTATAAATGCTATGACAAACAACTCGCCATCCCGTTGATAATGACTTAAGCTAACTTCAACCGGCACATTAGTGCCATCTTTTTTTCTTCCGTACAGGTCACGTCCCTGCCCCATTGAACGATTGGAAGGCTTCTGACAAAACCCCTGCCGTACCTGGTAATGATGCGGCCGGGCTTTATCGGGTATCAGAATTTCAATTGGCTGGTTTTTTAGTTCTTCTTTGGAATAATTAAACATTTTCTCCCCGGCAGGGTTCACCATAATAATATTACCGGTTCCATTAGTAAGAATAATTCCTTCTGTAGCATTTTCGAACAATGAGGTCATATGAACCTGGTCAAGCATAATAAACCTGCATTTAATTATTGGCAATATTAGATATTAATACAGGAGTTGAAACAAAATTCTTTGGGAAATGCAAACTTAATTTGCAGGCATATTACTACAGTTTTTGATATCAAACAATGAAACAAAAGACAGGAAACTGCAACGCCAGTCAAAAAGAACCCGCCGGCCGGCGAATATCAGCAAAAGCCATTGTAGTAGAATTAGCAAGCTAACGCAGTGTTATCTCAGCATCTATAAATACCAGGTGCAGAGGCTTAATTTTCATTTTCATAGATAGTCAAATCCCGGAACCCTGGTTCCAGGCCTCTGAATGAACTATATAGATCCACCTGGCATGTGTGAAACAACATAATCTTTCCCGCAATATTATGCAACAATCAGGAGGCAGGCTGACAGGAATCAGGGGAATGAATGTATTCTAAGTTTATCTTCAATTCCTGAAACTAAACATCATGAAAACAATCATCGTTCCCACCGATTTCTCGCCGGTATCAATCAATGCCATGAATTTTGGCGTTGACATGGCTGTGGCCATTGATGCAAGCATATTGCTCCTGAATGTTTATAATATTCCAGTTTCATATTCCGAAGTTCCTGTAGTATTGATTTCTGTTGACGACCTCAAAAAAAGCAGTGAAGCGCAACTGACAGCACTAAAAGAAAAAATAATTCATATCACTTCCGGCAAAATAAAAGTATATACGGAATGCAGAATGGGCAATACCATTGATGAATTGGAAGTGTTGTGCAATCATATTCAACCCTTTGCCGTAGTGATGGGAGCGAAAGGTGTAAGTGGGATTGAAAAAGTGTTATTCGGCAGCACAACATTAACCGCTATTCGCCATCTTACCTGGCCGGTCATCTGTGTACCTCCTGGCAAGGAATACGGAAAAGGAATTAAAAAAATCGGCTTTGCCTGCGATTTTAAGCAGGTGGTGGAAACCACACCGGTTCACTTCATCAAACAAATGGTAAAAGAGTTTGACGCCGAACTGCACATATTAAATGTTGATTATAAGGAAAAGCATTTCCGGCCAGAAACACCGGAGCAGTCTTTTTTACTGCATAGCTTACTGGAAGACGTAAAACCACATTATCATTTTATCAATAATACAGATATTGAAGACGGCATCAATGAGTTTGCGGAAACAAACAATCTTGACCTGGTGATTGCCATTCCCAAAAAACATAACCTGCTGGCAGGGATTTTTAAACCCAGCAGTACACGGCAGTTGGTCTTCCAGTCTCATATCCCGGTAATGTGTGTGCATGAGTAAACTAATCAGTAACACCCGGATAACTGCCGTGTTAGTTTTTATAAATTCAATACCTCTTTTTCAATTGCAATAGCCCGGGGAAAAAGAACTGATTGCTCAAGGTAGAGGTGTTGCATCAGGTCATTGTCCAATTCTTTCAGTTTAGCAGTTACGACCTTGTGACTGATGCATACATTTTCCGGGGTAGTATATTTATTTGTGATTTTCCTGATGGATAAAATTATATTACTAACGGTTTCATGGCCCTTAAACATTGATTCCTCCACTGGTTTGCGCAATGTGCGAACCAATAAGGCTGCATAAGGCTCTTTGTGTTTATGTGCATGGAAAATTTGGCGGATGTAAGGAAATATCACTTCCTCTTCCCTTTGCATGGAATGCAACAGTTGCCTCACCAATAAATCAAACTGTCTCTCTAATTCCACGAGATAAGGAAATTTTTTGATATGTTCCTTTGCAAATTCTTTTAACAGCTCTTGTGTTTCCGGCAATGATTTTTTCAAATAGCGGTGATGCACATTAACAAGATAATCAACCAGGAAGTTGATATCCCAGTCTGCAAAATCAAGTATATTGGATATTTGAATAGTCCGGGTGGCGGCTTCCAGCTCTGCCTGAACTTTATCAGCATCAATTCCCCGCATTTCACAAGCTACTTCTATGGGCCACTTAGCTCCACAGCAATAACCAATGCCATGCCTCCGAAAGACATCGGCGGTGCGGTAATCCTTTGCCACTATGTCTTCCACCAGGGATTTCCGGTTAATTTCAAAAGCTTGTAAAAACATATTATTCATTTCTTCCTTATTAAAGACAAATTAAAAGGGCTTCCAAATCAAAAAAGATGATTTAGCTCAGTTGGCCAATTGATCACTAAATAGCAGCAATGCTGCGGATAAAATCAGGCTGGTCTTTGCTTAATAAATCACCAATGGTTGTGGACATCAATACAGTCTGCCATTGCTGACGAAGCGATTCAATCTGACGGTGCATCGGGCAGGGACTATGTGCATTACACTTGCCCAGGTGCAATACACATGACCCAAACTGTTGGTTTTCCCTGGTAACATCCATAATTTCTGTCAATGGTGTCTTTAGTGTCTTGTCATTAATGAAAAAGCCACCTTTGTGCCCTTTTACCGAATTAAGCATCCCCTCTTTTACTACCCGGTTCATTATTTTTCCCAAAAATGGTTTGGGAACAGCAAGCTGCTTGGCTATCTCATCCACCTGCACCCGGCGGTTCTCCTGGCTTGCCACAGCAACATACAAAACACCCCGCAGGGCATAACCAAACGATTTAGAAAACACCATATGCAAACAAAACATTCCGTCCCTATTATTGTACTGATCAATATCATTCAGGACTTTGATGATTATCATGCCGGTAAATCACCTGCACAAATACTTTTGAGCTTTAAAAGACAGGCTCATCTCTTTTAAAAACATCAAAAACTCATAACTTAGCCCTGTTCAAAGTTTCATTATTAACTAAAAAAATAAACATGAAAATCTCCAAGCTACTTACTGTATTACTTTTTATCGGAAGCCTTTTTTCTTTTTCCTGCAAAGAAGGCGCTAAAGATGAGCCTAAACCTATTGATATTCAGGAATTAACAAAAGACAAACCAGAACAACACGGAACAGAAATAAAGGAAGGGGAACTCACATTAGGAACACCCCTTGACCAGGCTATGGTAAGTGCGGGTAAAAGCACCTATGAACTGAAATGCCAGTCCTGCCACAAATTAACTGATGAAAAATTAGTTGGCCCAGGCTGGAAAGATGTTACAAAAAGAAGACAGCCTCTTTGGGTTATGAATATGATTACTAACGTAGATATGATGCTGGATACTGATCCTGAAGCACAAAAACTCCTGGAATTATGTTTGGTTCGTATGCCTAATCAGAATATTAATAAAGACGAAGCCAGAAAAGTAATTGAGTTTATGCGCAGCAATGACGGCGAGAAATAAAAGCATTCATACCGATAGCTGCCGGAACTTTGCGAGCTATGCCGGAAGGCTTACCAGGGAACAGTTCCAAACAAAAAACCAACAGGATTAACCGAACATTTTTTAACTGCTAAATACTAATTATGAAACATTATCTCATTAAATCAGTAACCCCCTTTCTGTTCGTGCTGGTTGGATTGCTTTGGCTACAGGGATGTAAGCCAAAGGGTTCTCAATCCGCCGTTAGCGGAAATGCCGCTTCCAAAGTGTATGTAGCACCCGGCAAATATGACGAATTCTACAATTTTGTATCCGGTGGTTTCAGCGGACAAATGTCCGTTTATGGTTTACCCTCCGGCCGTTTATTCCGTGTTATCCCTGTTTTCTCCGTTGACCCGGAAAAAGGATGGGGTTATAGTGAAGAAACAAAACCAATGTTAAATACTTCTCATGGTTTTGTACCCTGGGATGATCTTCACCATATTGCCCTGTCTGTTACAGGCAGCGAGCATGATGGCCGCTGGGCTTTTGGCAATGCCAACAACACTCCCCGCATTGCCCGTATTGATTTAAAAACATTCCGCACTGCTGAAATCATTGAAATACCCAACAGTGCCGGTAACCACTCATCTCCTTTCATTACTGAAAATTCAGAGTATGTAGTGGCAGGCACCCGTTTCAGTGTACCGCTTGGAGATAAATTAGATGTACCTATTAACACATATAAAGAAAACTTCAAAGGCACAGTAAGTTTTATCGGGATAGATAAAACATCCGGCAACATGAGTATTGCTTTCCAGATACTCCTGCCCGGTATCAACTTTGACCTTGCCCGTGCCGGTAAAGGCAAATCAGCTGGTTGGTTCTTCTTCAGTTGCTACAACTCTGAAAAAGCAAACACCTTACTGGAAGTAAATGCTTCGCAAAAAGATAAAGACTTTATCATGTGTGTGAACTGGAAAAAGGCTGAAGAGTATGCCAAAGCAGGCAAAGGCGTAAAAAAAGCAGTGAAGTATGCACATAATAAATATGATGACAATACGCATAGTGCTACTTCAACCATGATGAATGAAGTACTGATGCTGGATCCAAAAGATTGTCCTGACATGGTTTACTTTATGCCTTGTCCAAAATCACCTCATGGTTGTGATACAGACCCTACAGGTGAGTATATTGTAGGCAGTGGTAAACTGGCTGCTGTAATTCCGGTATTCTCATTTGCTAAAATAGAGGCTGCTATTGCTGCAAAGAATTATGACGGAGAATATGATGGTATTCCTGTATTAAAATATGACGCTGTACTGCATGGTGAAGTAAAGAAACCAGGCCTTGGCCCTTTGCATACAGAATTTGATGATAAAGGGAACGCCTATACTTCTTTCTTCGTTTCCTCAGAAATTGTAAAATGGAATGTAAAATCCCTGGAAGTAATTGACCGTGTGCCTACCTATTATTCTATCGGTCACTTATGTGTACCCGGCGGCCCAACCAAAAAGCCCCATGGCAAATATGTAATTGCTTATAACAAGATCACCAAAGACCGTTATCTGCCAACAGGTCCTGAACTGACGCAAAGTGCACAGATATATGATATCAGTGGCGAAAAGATGAAGTTGTTACTTGACTTTCCTACCATCGGTGAACCACACTATGCTGAAGCCATTCCTGCATCACTCATTTCAAAAAACAGTCAGAAGATCTTCAAGATTGAAGAAAACAAACATCCATTTGCTGCATTGGGCGATAATAATGCAAAAGTTGAAAGAAAAGGAAACGAGATCCATGTTTATATGACATCAATCCGTTCTCACTTCACTCCTGATAATATTGAAGGAGTGAAACTGGGAGAAACAGTTTATTTCCATGTAACTAACATGGAACAAGATTGGGATGTACCACATGGTTTTGCAGTAAAGGGAGCAAACAATGCTGAGCTGCTAATTATGCCCGGTGAAACTCAAACATTAAAATGGACACCGGAAAAAGCCGGGGTTTATCCAATGTATTGCACCGACTTCTGTTCAGCGCTGCACCAGGAAATGCAGGGGTATATAAGGGTAAGCCCTGCCGGAGCCAATGTACCGCTGACTTTCAGTACAGGTAAAACAGCCCCCGTAGCTACTGAGAAAAAAGATACTGTTAAACCAAAATAACTTTAAAAAGGGCAACTTGCTTTTACAAGTTGCCCTTTTTAATAAACCTTCATACTAAAACTTTGGGTTATGAAAAAAATAATAAGCATACCATTTCTGGCACTGGCGCTGGCACTTGGCAGTTGCAATGGTGATAAAAAAGCATCTGACGAATCAACAACAGATGCCGCTGCTGCCACGGGCGGACAGGAAGCCGTAAAGGATGAAGAATCGGCAAAAGATGTGGTGAAAATAGCGGTAGGGTCAAAAGATCACACCACATTAGTGGCTGCACTGACACAGGCAGATTATGTAAATGATCTTTCCAATGCAGGTCCATTCACTGTATTTGCGCCAACCAATGCGGCTTTTGACAAACTACCCGCCGGAACAGTTGATGGGTTGATGAAAGATGATAAGAAAGCTGATCTGCAGAATATCCTGGAATACCACGTTGCAGTAGGCGTTTATAAAACAGAAAATATGCAGGATGGCCAGACCATTAATATGGCCAACCTGGATAATATCACATTAAGTATAAAAGATGGTAAAGTAATGGTAAATGGTACTGCCAATGTAGTTGCTACCATTCCTGCATCCAACGGAATCATATATGTAACAGATGCAGTATTACTGCCACCTGCTAAAAAATAGTCATTTTGTTGTAGAGGTTTTTTCATTTTACACTGCTTCCGGGGTCGTGCTGCCCCGGAAGTTTTTAAGAGAATCATCATGAAACAAAAACTCAGTATAACCTCCAGGATCTTAGTAGCATTTGCATCCGGAGCACTAATAGTAGTTTTCTTTCTGCCAGCCTGGCGTATTGATTTATTTGCTCCTCAATATCCCGAAGGGTTAACCATGAACATCTGGATAAACGGGTTGAGCGGTGATGTAGAAATAATTAATGGCCTGAACCACTATATCGGCATGAAACATATCACGGTGGATATGTTCCCGGAATTCAAATTCCTTCCTTATGTTGTCGGATTTTTTATGTTGCTGGGAATGGCAGTATCTATTACCGGAAGCAGAAAATTTTTACTGGCCTACCTTGGATTGACAGTTGCCGGGGGGGCATTGGCCATGTATGATTTTTACAAATGGGGGTACAATTATGGTCATAATCTTGACCCGAAAGCTGCTATACAAGTTCCCGGCCTTTCTTACCAGCCACCACTGTTTGGCCATAAACGAATATTAAATTTTGATGCTTATTCATTTCCTGATGTTGGCGGATGGGTGGTGATAGGTGCCGCTTGCCTGGCTTTCGGTGTCTGGTTTGCAGAGTGGTATCATCATCGCAAAGCAGCTAAAAAGGCCGCACTAAGCATTCCCTCATTTACAGCTCCTGCCCTAATCCTGTCATTGTTTATGTCAGCCTGTTCCGCTAAAACAGAACCTTTCAATTATGGAAAAGATAACTGCCATTTTTGTAAAATGGGGATCATAGATCCAAAGTTTGGCGGTGAGGTAGTAACTAAGAAAAGTAAGGTGTACAAATTTGATGATATAATCTGTATGGCCCGTTTTTTACAATCCGGAACATTGAAGGAAGGCGAAATAGCACAGAAAGTAATTATTAATTTTGAAAAAGAAAATAATTTTCTTGATGTAAATAAAGCCATCTTTTGGGTAAGCCCGGAGCTCCGAAGCCCTATGGGCAGTAATACGGCAGCATTTTCTTCAAAACAGGCAGCCGAAAAAGCCAGTACCGGAAAAGAAGGCCAACTGATGACCTGGGAGGAGATATATAAAAAAATTAAATGAGGTTTTCACCCGTTATATTCTTTCTTTTCCTTTCGACAACCGTAGCTGCAAGAACTATCCTTGTTGGAAGCGGCCAGCCCATCCACTCACTGAAAAAAGCAATTGAAACCGCAAAAGATAAAGACACTATCCTGCTACTAGCCGGAACTTATAAAGAGGCTGGACTTATTCTCACAAAATCACTGACTATTATCGGGCAAAACAATCCGGTATTGGAAGGAGAGAACAAATACGAAATACTGCTCATCAGTGGAAAGAATATTACCGTCCGGGGAATAACATTCCGAAATTCCGGTTATTCTGCCATGAATGATTATGCGTCTGTCAAATTAGTGGATTGTTCAAACATAACAATTGAGAACAACACTATAATAAATGCCTATTTCGCTATTCACATTTCAAACACCTCTTATGCAATTATTCGTAACAACCGGATTGGCGGCACCCCGGCTTCGGAACAGATGACCGGCAACGGCATTCATCTCTGGAAATCGAACAATGCTCTAATTGAAAACAACCATGTGCAGGGACACCGGGATGGCATCTATTTTGAATTTGTAACCAAATCGCTAGTCCGGAATAACCTGAGTGAAAAAAATATACGCTACGGTTTACATTTCATGTTCTCTAATGATGACAGCTACCAACAAAATACTTTTCGAAATAATGGAGCTGGTGTAGCAGTAATGTATTCAAAAAAAGTAATCATGCTTGGCAACCATTTTGAACAAAACTGGGGACCCTCGGCTTATGGTATTTTATTGAAAGATATAACTGACAGCTATATACAGCAGAATACATTTTTCAGAAACACGGTGGGCATCCATATGGAAGGCAGCAGCCGGATTGATATTCAAAAGAATGTTTTCAAAGGGAATGGCTGGGCGCTGAAAGTGCAGGCAAGTTGTGATGACAATAATTTTCATCATAACAATTTTACCGGCAACAGTTTTGATGTGGGCACTAATGGTACAATGGTTCTCAATAAATTCTATAATAATTACTGGGATAAATATGAAGGGTATGATATTAACAAAGATGGCTTTGGCGATATCCCATATCATCCTGTCAGTATGTATTCTATGATAATAGAACAAAATCCTCATACCTTAATGCTGTTCAGGAGTTTTACCGTGCAATTACTGGACAAAGCCGAAAAAGCCATACCCAGCCTTACCCCGGAACACCTGAAAGATGAGAACCCGGTAATGAAACAATTGAAATTATGATCCGTATTGAACATATTGCCAAACGATTCAGAAAATTACAGGCACTGGATAACATTTCTGTTGACTTTGTCAAAGGACAGGTAATCTCCTTAATTGGCCCTAACGGTTCGGGTAAAACTACCCTGATAAAGTCGATATTAGGAATGGTAAAGCCAAACAGTGGAAAAATTTTTGTAAGTGGCCGGCTTATTGATGACGACCCGTCTTACCGGCAAATGATCGGATACATGCCACAAATCGGCCGTTATCCTGACAATTTGAAAGTGGGCCAGTTATTCAAAATGCTGAAGAATATCCGCAACATGGATAACAGCCAAACCGATGAGGAATTAATCAAAAAATTTGAACTGGAAAAAATATTTGAAAAACCAATGCGGACATTAAGCGGCGGTACCCGGCAAAAAGTAAGTGCTGCCGTTGCCTTTCTTTTTGAGCCTCCCATTCTTATACTCGATGAGCCTACAGCCGGTCTCGATCCATTGGCATCTGAAATACTGAAAGAGAAAATTCTTGCAGAAAAAAAGAAAAGTAAACTCATCCTTATAACCTCCCATATCCTCAGCGATCTGGATGAGCTTACCACTCATATCATGTATATGCAGGAAGGAAAGATGCAGTTTATTAAAGATATAGAAACCCTGCAGGAAGAAACAGGAGAACTGCGGCTGGGAAAAGCCATTGCAAAGATTATGAAAGGCGAACCCACCGACAATCAATGGATTGATAAAATGTTTACCCCTGAAAATGACGAAAGAATTTATTAAACCATTTGTATGCTAAAGCTTTCCCGATATGTGCTATATGATATACTGAGAAGCAAGATTATTATTGCTTACACCATTTTCCTTTTTATCGTATCGCTGAGTATGTTCCAGATGGAAGAAAACAGCAGTAAAGCCATGCTGAGTTTATTGAACATTGTGCTGATTGTTTTACCCCTTGTCAGCCTTGTATTTACCACTATACATTATTACAATTCTTATGAGTTCATAGAGCTCATGTCATCACAACCGATGAGCCGGACAAGGATATTATTAAGTGAATTTTCCGGTGTCAGCATTTCGCTGGTCAGTGCTTTTTTAATTGGTGTTGGCATCCCCGTTCTGCTGTATGCTGCAGATGATACCGGCTTTGCCCTGTTGTTTACCGGGGTATCATTAACCCTTGTATTCACCTCCATTGCTTTTTTTGCTTCCGTAGTGGCAAGAGATAAAGCAAGGGGAATCGGCTTTGCCCTTCTGCTCTGGTTCTATTTTGCATTGATTTATGACGGGCTTGTTCTGTTGATACTTTTTTCTTTCAGTGATTATCCACTGGAAAAACTGACCCTGTTGCTATCTGCCCTTAACCCCATTGACCTGGGCCGTATTTTCATTATGCTGAAAATGGATATTAGTGCATTAATGGGATATACCGGGGCTTTGTATAAAGATTTCTTTGGCAGCGGTGCAGGTATTTTTTTTACTGCCGGCATCATGCTGTTCTGGATTTTAATCCCACTTTGGTTGTCTGTAAGAAAGTTCAGGAAAAAAGATTTGTAACTATTTTATCTCTCTATAAACCTAAATATTATGAGTGAATTAATGACAAAAAGCCTGGCACAGATTGTAAACAGTAACCACCGGGCAGCCATCGTATTTGAAAAATATCATCTTGATTTTTGCTGCAAAGGGAAAAGAAGCCTGGTAATAGCCTGTGCTGAAAGCGAAATAAAAATGGAAGATGTACTTGCCGAACTGGAAGAGACAGAACCTGGTAATAACTCCGGAGTGAGTATAGACCTGCAGAAGATGTCGCTGAACGAACTGGTTGACTATATTGTTACCACACATCACAGCTATGTAAAAAAAGAAATGCCGGCTATCCTTGGTTATTTGCAAAAAGTTGTTTCCAAACACGGCGACCGTCACCCGGAAATGATAAAAGTACTGGCATTGTTTACAGCAGTCAAAGAAGAGATGGAACATCACATGCAAAAGGAAGAACTGATTTTATTCCCAAGAATAAAAGAAATAGAACAGCAACTGGCAGCAGGAAGTGAAATTAAGATCAGCAGTACTTACCTGCTTTCCCCGATTAATATTATGGAGCAGGAACATGACCATGCCGGCAGTATGCTGGCTGAAATAAGGCGATTAATCAATGATTACAATCCTCCGGCTGATGCATGTACTACATACCGGCTCAGCTATGCTTCATTACAGGCTTTCGAACTGGACCTGCACCAGCATGTGCATCTGGAGAATAATATTCTTTTTCCGAAGGCATTGCAATTATTTGGGTCTGCAAATCAAAATTCTTTAAACTAAAAAAAATCAACCCCTGTATTTTATAAGCCGCTCCTGTAGCGGCTTTTTTTTATTGACGAGGATCAGCCTGGCCGGTGAAGTTCCTCATGCCCGTCTCAGTTGCCCCCTTTTACTTTAGCTGCTTTACCTTTGGTATAATATGTCTTTAGCCCCAATAACTGATATAAGGCTGCACTGCTATCACTGCGGTGAGCCCTGCATAACGGACAAAATAAGCCTGAAAGAAAAAAAATTTTGTTGTGAGGGTTGCAAAATGGTATTCCAGATATTAAATCAAAATGATCTTTGCGAGTATTATAACCTGAATGAAAATCCCGGTATTAGCCAGCGGATAAAAGTGCGGGAAGATAAATTTGCTTTTCTTGACGATGAGAAAATACTGCTCCGTCTAATTAGTTTCCAGGATGAAAAACAGGTTCATGTAACTTTCTATCTGCCGCAGATGCATTGCAGTTCTTGCCTTTATCTGCTGGAAAACCTGCACCGCATTAACCGGGGAATTATTTCGGCCAAAGTAAATTTCACCCGCAAAGAAGTTGAAATTGTTTTTTTAAAACAGCAAACAAGCCTGAGAAAAGTAGCCGAAACCCTGACCGGCATCGGCTATGAGCCATACATCAGCCTGAACGACCTTAAAGAAAAAAGACCGGCAATCAACAAAAGCATGGTGTACCAGTTGGGCATAGCAGGGTTTTGTTTTGGCAACATTATGCTCATGAGCTTTCCTGAGTATTTAGGTATTGATGCCAGTGAAGAAGGGCTCCGGGGCATTTTCCGGTGGATGAATTTTGGCCTTGCCATACCTGTACTCCTTTATTCATCCCTTCCTTTTTATCAGTCATCATGGAAAAGTTTACAACATAAATTCCTGAATATTGATGCGCCGATAGCCCTTGCCATCATCATTACTTTTATACGCAGTGCTTACGAAGTAATATCCGGCACTGGCGGTGGCTATTTTGATTCTATGACCGGTATAGTTTTCTTTATGCTTGCCGGAAGGATTTTACAGGATAAGACCTACCGTCAGCTCTCGTTTGAAAGAGACTATACTTCCTATTTCCCGGTTGCCGTATCATTATTAAAAGACAATAAAGAAATACCCACTGCACTTCCGGATATTAAACCCGGGGATACCCTGCTTATTCATCACGAAGAATTAATCCCTGTTGATGGAATACTGACTAAAGGAAAAGCTTTTATTGATTACAGCTTTGTTACCGGAGAATCGCTACCGGTGCTAAAAGAAACAGGAGAACTTATCTATGCTGGTGGTAAACAAACGGAAGGCAATATCGAAATGCTGGTGGTAAAAGAAGTGGCGCAAAGCTATCTGACCAAACTCTGGAACCGGGACGAATTCAAAAAACAGGAACAGGCGAAAAGCGTTTCCTTTGTTCATTTACTAAGCCGGTATTTTACATATATTGTTTTAACTATTGCTGCCAGCACTGCTGTTTACTGGCAAATCAATGACCCGTTAAAGACCTGGCCCGCCGTTACCGCCATTTTTATTATTGCCTGCCCCTGTGCATTACTGCTGTCGAACACATTTACCAACGGAAATATATTACGGATACTTGGCCGCAACCATTTCTATTTACGCAATGCCCAAACCATTGAAGACATAGCAAAAGCAACGCATATTGTTTTTGATAAAACAGGCACACTGACTACTACACAACAACAGGATATTACCTATGAAGGAACAACGCTAACTGCTTATCAGCAACAACAGGTGGCCGCATTGGCTGCCTGTTCTTCTCATCCGCTAAGTAAGGCCCTGGCAAAGCATTTGACAATGGAAAAAAGGATGGAAGCAGCCAGGTATAAAGAAACTACCGGAATGGGAATTGAGGGATTTGTAATTGGGGATTTAGTGAAGCTGGGTTCTTATACATTTGTAACAGGCTACCCTGACAAACAATCGGGAACTGCCGTATTCGTAAGTATTGAAGGTAAATTATATGGGCATTTCGGGTTCAGCAATCATTACCGGCATAATATTTCACCTTTGATAAACGGGTTAAAAAATAATTACAGCCTTTCTGTTATATCCGGTGATAATGATGCAGAAAAAGAAACATTGAAAAAATTATTGGGGGAAAAAACAACGCTTTTGTTTTACCAAAAGCCTGAAGACAAGCTGCAGTATATCCGGAACCTGCAGCTGCAGGGCAAAAAAGTAATGATGATCGGTGATGGGTTAAATGATGCAGGGGCATTAAAGCAAAGCGATATTGGAATTGCAGTGGCCGAACAGGTCAACAATTTCACCCCCTCCAGTGATGCAATTATTGAGGCGAAGCAGCTTTCAGGGCTTATAAAATTTATTTACCTGTGCAGGGCCAACAGAAATATTGTACTAGCCAGTTTTGTATTGTCAATCGTTTATAATATCATTGGCCTTCTGTTTGCCGTGCAGGGAATTTTGTCGCCCCTGGTTGCTGCTATCCTGATGCCGAGCAGTTCGCTTAGCATTTTGTTGATCACTTTTGGCAGCAGTAGCCTGCTGGCAAGGCGATTGAGACTCGGGTAATTGGCCTTTATCAGCCCCCTGAGTATAAAAATGATAAAAATCAGTCGCGGTATTGATAATGGTTACCCTATGTCCAATACCCTAAAAATACTTTTACCCCATTCTTAAACAAAACCACATGAGTGTTATTCTTATTCTGTTGATTGCCAGCATTTCAGTAGCGGCTATATTTCTGGCAGCTTTTCTCTGGGGGGTCAAATCAGGCCAGTTTGAGGACGATTATTCACCGGCATCAAGAATTTTATTTGACGACAAACCTTCTTCTTCCAAACCAAAATAAATCAACAAACAAACCAGCTTATGCAAGTAGAAAAATTTTATTATGATAACAAGATCGTAAAAGCCTTTGGTTATGCCACTATCATTTTCGGCATAGTTGGTATGCTGGTCGGCTTGTGGGTGGCTATCCAGATTTACTACCCAGCTGCCAGCCTGAATTTTGCTGCTACCACTTTTGGCCGCTTACGTCCATTACACACCAATGCCATCATTTTTGCCTTTGTAGGCAATGCTTCGTTTGCTGGTATTTATTATTCACTGCAACGATTGTGTAAAGCAAGGATGTTCAGCGATAAACTGAGCTGGATTCATTTCTGGGGCTGGCAACTAATTATTGTTGCTGCTGCCATTACTTTACCACTTGGTCTTACCAACGGCGCCGAGTATGCAGAGCTCATATGGCCAATAGATATAGCCATAGCATTGGTATGGGTACTCTTCGGCGTTAACATGTTTGGCACCATTATCAAGAGAAGGGAGAAGCACCTGTATGTCGCCATCTGGTTTTACATTGCTACCTGGGTAACTGTAGCCCTGCTGCACATCGTACGTTCCATAGAACTACCCTATTCAGCCACCGGAAGTTATAGCTGGTTTGCCGGCGTGCAGGATGCACTGGTGCAATGGTGGTACGGCCATAATGCAGTAGCTTTCTTTCTTACTACTCCTGTTTTGGGCCTGATGTATTATTTCCTTCCCAAAGCAGCTAACCGCCCCGTATATTCTTATCGCCTTTCTATCATTCACTTCTGGGCATTGATATTCATATATATCTGGGCTGGCCCTCACCACTTGTTATACACCGCCTTGCCAGACTGGGCACAATCTCTTGGCATTGTATTCTCCATTATGCTGATTGCTCCAAGCTGGGGTGGCATGCTGAATGGTTTGTTTACCCTGCGCGGTGCCTGGGATAAAGTAAGAGAAGATCCTGTTTTAAAATTTATGGTTGTTGCTATCACCTGTTATGGTATGTCCACTTTTGAAGGCCCGATGATGAGTTTGAAAAGTGTAAACGCCATCTCTCACTTCACCGACTGGACAATTGCCCATGTGCATATCGGTGGTTTAGGATGGAATGGCTTCCTGGCTTTTGCTATACTATATTATATGATACCCAGGATGTGGGGTACTACTCTTTATTCAAAAAAATTAGCCTCCAACCACTTTTGGCTCGGAACAATAGGTATCATCATTTATGCGGTACCATTGTACTGGGCAGGGTTTGAACAAAGCATCATGTGGAAACAATTTACAGCTGAAGGACAGTTGAAATTTGACTTCATGCAGACAGTGAACAATATTAAGCCTATGTACTGGGCCCGCAGTATTGGCGGAACATTGTACCTCATTGGCGCATTAATGATGGCTTATAACCTTTACAAAACAATCGTTAAAGGGAAATTCATCCCTAATGAAGCAGCGGAAGCAGCGCCATTAGTAAAAGAAACATCAAAGAAAAAAGAATACTGGCACAGGATATTGGAAAGAAAACCACTCACCATGCTGGTGCTTAGTTTAATCCTTGTCGCCATTGGCGGTTTGGTGCAGATGATTCCGACCTTTCTTGTAAAATCAAATGTGCCCACTATTGCCAGTGTAAAACCTTACACCCCGCTGGAATTGCAGGGAAGAGATATTTATGTAAGAGAGGGCTGTTATACCTGTCACTCACAAATGGTAAGGCCATTCAGGGATGAAGTAAAACGCTATGGCGAGTATTCTAAAGCCGGCGAATTTGTATATGACCATCCTTTCCAATGGGGAAGTAAGCGTACCGGACCAGACCTGGCAAGAGTAGGGGGAAAATATCCTGACAGCTGGCATTATAATCATATGTATGAACCAGGCTCTATGACAGATGGTTCGTTAATGCCCCGCTATATATGGCTGTTAGATGATAAAATTGATACGTCTTCAACACCTGCAAAAATAAGGGCTATGAGAACTTTGGGGGTTCCTTATCCGAAAGGTTATGATAAAACAGCCAACAGGGATTTGATGCGCCAGGCAGATTCTATTGCTGCAAATCTGAAAAAAGATAAAATAGAAACAGCTTCTAATGCAGAAATTATTGCATTGATAGCTTACCTGCAGCGGCTGGGAAAGGATATCAAAGCTGAACCCAAAAAACCATTGGCGGAAAACAATAATTAAATACTATCAATATGAAGTTCATTAATTATTTAGAAAAAGTAAGCGGTGTTGATATTATGGGGCTGGTATCATTAACCATCTTCGTTTTGTTCTTTACTGTTATGCTTACCTGGGTTTTCAGGACTAAAAATAAAAAGTTCCAGGAAATAAGCCGCCTGCCATTAGATAACTAAGAAACAAAATAAACTAATATGCTTTTACTGATGCGTAAAAAATCGAAACATATACTGGGGCTCTTTGCCGGAATGTTCCTCATGGCCTTTCAACCAGTATGGGCTGCAGGGCCACCCGAGCCATCTATTTTCAGCAATCCGCTGGCAATAATACTGATCATATTAATGATCCTGTTATTAATCATCATCGGCATACTGGCAAATATTTTAACTGGTGCTGCTGATATCAACCTGAAGAAAAGAAAAAAAGCGAGTAGCAGCCAGGCCGTTGTTCATTCCATTCTCCTCCTGGTTTTCCTGTTACCGGGTGCATCCATCTTTGCCCAGAATGCCCCTGCAGAAACTACAAAGGCGGTTGCGAAAACAATTGGCGGTATGCAGGCTTCTACGTTTTATATAATGGCTACCGTTATTTTTCTTGAACTGGCTGTTATTATGGTGCTACTCTTTAATATTAAGTCTTTATTAAAAACTGAAAAAGAGAAAATAGCCCCGGTAACCCAGGCCGAAGCTGAAGAAATAAAAAGAACAAGGCTAAGCTGGTGGGACAGGTTCAACAAACTTAAGCCTGTAAGCGAAGAAGCCGAACTGGATCTTGGACATGATTATGATGGTATCCGTGAATTGAACAACCGTCTGCCGCCGTGGTGGTTGTATGGTTTTTATCTTACTATCATTTTTGCCGGTATCTACCTGTGGCGCTTCCATGTTTCTCATACAGGACCTTCTGGCGAAGAAGAGTATAACAGGTCTGTGGCAAGAGCTGAAATAAAAATAAAAGAATACCTGAAAACAAAAGGAGACCTTGTAGATGAAAATACCGTAACAGTGCTTACCAGCGCCGAAGATATACAGGCTGGTAAAGCAATTTTCACCGACCCTTCAAAATGTCCTGCCTGTCACCTGGCAGACGGTGGGGGAAATGTGGTAGGCCCTAACTTAACAGATGACTACTGGTTGTATGGCGGGAGTGTAAAAGATATTTTTAAAACAATAAAATATGGCACCAGCAAAGGTATGAAGAGCTGGAAAGATGATTTATCCGCCAAACAAATTGCACAATTGGCAAGCTATATCAAATCATTAAAGGGTAGTAAACCTGCTACTCCGAAAGAGCCGCAGGGGGAATTATATAAAGAAGATGCTAAACCGGCTGCTGACAGTGCCGCTGCCAAAGACAAGAAGATGGTCATAAATTAAGTGCTTCCCGGAAACCTCACCTTTTTCTCTGCATATAAAGGAGTAAAAGGTGAGGTTTAAAAAATGGAAATTTTCAGGGCCTTAGGTGAATAATTTTGGAACATGAGCGAAACAACAACCAGCGAAACAAACACGACCGGCACCCATCCGGAAGGATCTTTCCGGGACAGCCTGGCTACGGTAGATGCAAAAGGAAAAAGAAAGTGGGTATTTGCCCAAAAACCCAAGGGCAGGTTTTATAATATCCGCACTTGGGTAAGCCTGGGTTTTTTTGCATTATTTTTTGCATTGCCTTTTATTAAAATGAATGGAAGGCCCCTGTTCCTATTCAATATACCTGATGCCAAGTTTATCATATTTGGCAGGATATTCTGGCCCCAGGATTTTTTCATCTTCGGGCTTACGATGGTTACTTTTATCATTTTCATCGTTCTTTTTACTGCTGCATTTGGCCGGTTATTTTGCGGCTGGGTTTGTCCGCAAACCATCTTTATGGAAATGTTGTTTCGCAAGGTGGAATATGCCATTGAAGGAGATGCGGCACAACAAAAAGTATTAAATAATTCTCCCTGGACAGGCAAAAAGATCAGGATAAAAACCACAAAACATTTAGCCTTCTTTTTGCTGGCCTTTATTATTGCCAACTTCTTTCTTGCCTATATTATTGGTGTAGATGAGTTGAAAAAAATTATCACCGAACCGGTAACTGAACATTTTGTGGGTTTTATCTCCCTGCTTATCTTTTCCGGAATTTTTTATGGCGTGTATGTTTCTTTCCGGGAGCAGGTCTGCACAGTTGTATGCCCTTATGGCCGTTTGCAGAGTGTGCTGCTCGACAGGAACTCAATGATTGTGGCCTATGATTACAAAAGAGGTGAGCCAAGAGAAAAATTTAAAAAAAATACAGCAGCAGAAATAAATGCCGGCGATTGTATTGATTGTTTTCAATGTATAAAAGTTTGCCCTACTGGTATTGATATCCGCAATGGCACTCAAATGGAATGTGTGGGCTGCACCGCCTGCATAGATGCCTGCGATAAAATGATGGATGCCGTGGGCCGGCCAAGGAGACTTGTTCGTTATGCTTCTGAAGCAGGTATTGCCGAAGGAAAAAAACTCTCCTATACCGGAAGGATGAAGTTCTATAGTATACTGCTTGTCATTCTTGCTGGCCTTCTCACTCTCCTGCTTGTTACCCGTAAAGACATTGATGGAAATATAATGCGGACAAGAGGGCAACTTTACCAGGAAAGGGGCCCGGATAGCCTTTCTAACCTTTATACTATTAAAATAGTGAATAAAACAATAAAGGACATACCTATAAACTTCCGGCTCGAAGGAGAAGAAGGGAAAGCAGGAAAAATTGAATTGGTAGGATCAAAAAATATGTTACTAAAACAAGAAGACCAGGCTTCAGGTTCATTCTTTATTGTTATGCCACGCAGTTATATCAACAAAAGGAAAACAAAAGTAAAAGTGGGCCTTTATGAAGGCGATAAAAAAATAACCACAATGAACACTAATTTTATGGGACCGTTTAACAGGCTTTAAAAATTACCATTATGAACTGGGGAAATAAATTACTGCTGACATTTATCGTTTTTGGAGCAGGCATCACTTACCTCGTTTATCGCTCGGTAACAACCAATTACGAACTGGTGGAGAAAGATTATTATAAAAGTGAACTCAGCTACCAGCAGGTAATTGACGGCACGAACCGGGTCAATGCATTAACCTCCCCAGTAAAAATTCAGCAAACAGAAGATAGCATCCTGCTGCAATTACCGGAAGAAATGAAAAATAAAAACATTTCCGGAAATGTGTGGTTTTACTGTGCGCACAACGCTGCAAGTGATAAGAAATTTGAATTGAATCCGGCTGCTGACGCAACCCAGTTATTCAGCAAAGAGTCTCTTCGTCCAGGCAACTATACCGTCAAAATCAGCTGGAACGATGATGGAAAAAATTATTACTCTGAAAATAGCTTAACAGTTTTGTAATGCTATGGCCCGTATTGATATCAGGCTTCACTCTCGGCGCTGCCGGAAGCCTGCACTGTGTTGGGATGTGCGGCCCGCTGAGTCTTGCCTTACCCACCCATCATTTATCAAAATCACAAAAATTCATTTCTCTTCTCATTTACCAGTTTGGCAGAATCACTACTTATTCCCTGTTTGGATTGCTGTTCGGATTGGCAGGAAGAAGAATTTATTTATCCGGGTACCAGCAGTGGTTCTCCATTGGAATGGGGCTACTTGTTCTTAGCCTTGCTATCCTGTATTTTGTTCAGCAAAAAACTGTTCATTTAAAATTTCTGAACCACTTTTATTTTTTTGTTCAAAAACAAATGAGGGGTTTGCTGAAATCAGCCACGGGGCCTTCGGGTTTTTTATTACTTGGAATAGCAAATGGGTTATTACCCTGTGGTATGATCTATATTGCTTTAGCTGCTACCCTATCCTTTACTGAAGTAGCGCAGAGTATCAGCTTTATGGCAATGTTTGGCGCCGGCACATTACCAGCAATGATGCTGGTTGGCTATGCAGGGCAAATGATTAACCCTGAATGGAGAGGTTCATTAAGAAAGCTCGTACCGGTATTCATTTCCTTAATGGGTGTACTGTTGATACTGAGAGGAATGAACCTGGGTATTCCATTTATCAGCCCTGAGTTGCCGCAGTCTCCCGGTAATGCTGTTGATTGTCATCCCTAAAATGCCATTGACTTAGATCATCCTCCAATATGATTTATATCACCCTGAGGGTCTTCCGACCCTACTACTTTTAACGCAAGAATATGCACATAATGCTCATGAAAATGAGCTATTGTTGGTTTTTGTTTCAATGCCGACCCCCGGTTCTCCGGGGGTTTCTTTATTTTAAGCAATTATCTTTGTTTCATGCACATAGATATTCTTACCGTCTTACCGGAACTGCTGGAAAGCCCATTTCAACACAGCATTATGAAAAGGGCACAGGAAAAAGGGCTGCTTACCGTGCAGGTACATCAGCTTCGCAAATGGGCTGTAAATGAATACGGCATGGTAGATGACTATCAATATGGCGGCGGTGCCGGTATGCTGATGATGTGTGAACCATTGGCAAAAGCTATTGAAGAATTATCACAGCCTAAAAATTATGATGAAATAATTTTTTTAACCCCCGATGGTGAAATATTTAATCAGAAGACAGCAAACAGTTTATCACTGAAAGAACATTTATTGCTTATTTGCGGCCATTACAAGGGTATTGATGAAAGGATAAGGGAGCATTTTGTGACCAAAGAAATTTCTATTGGCGACTATGTCCTCAGTGGTGGTGAATTACCTGCTGCAATTTTAGTTGATGCCATTGGTCGCCTGCTTCCAGGTGTACTAAACGACGAAACTTCTGCTCTCTTTGATTCTTTCCAGGATAATTTATTAGCCCCCCCCGTTTATACAAGACCTGAGGATTTCCGCGGATGGAAAGTACCCGATGTACTTATGAGCGGCGATCATAAAAAAATTGAAGAATGGCGGCATGAGCAATCATTACAGCGAACAAAAGACAGGAGGCCTGGTTTATTGGATGAATAATTTATCCTCAAGCTGTTGCCGGCTTTTATTTCCGGCAACAGTTTTTTTACTTTTGCCAAAGTAACCGGAATTGCTATGAATAAATGGAACATTCATTTGAATCTGAGAACAACAGGCAATATTTTATATGTGTGGCAAAGCCGCAGCAAAAAATCAAGAACGGTAGAAGTACCTGATTTCACCAGCGGTACCCGGCAAATAAATAAACCCGTTGAATTTACTTTAAGCAAAGGTGCTACTACCACTGTGATATCTGTTAAACCGGACCTGAAAATGAAGTAGCAGCATTATTTTTCGGTTGATTAAAATCATATTCTATACAATAAAACAAAAAACTAACATTAATCAGAATGGTGTAATTTTAGACTCTTGCGATGAACCGTTTTCTCTGAGAACATCCTGGTAAATTTCAACGATGTTTCATAATTATTTTTGGTTAATTATTTTAAAACTCTGGTATGAAGGCGCTGACAGCAATTACTGACCCTGTGTATTTTGAACCCACAAAATTCAGCAGGTACGAAAAATTCTGGTTGAAGTATATAAATGACAAAAGAGACCTTCCCTTTATTCATTTGCTTACCGCTATTCATATACTGGTAATACCAGTCGCTGTTTTACTGTACACCCCCGTTTTGCAGGGATGGTATTGGTGGCTGGCTTATATCCCTTACTTCTATGTGTCACAGATGTATTTTAAAGGCCGTTTTGGGTTAATGCTGCATTGCATTGTTCACCGCAAATTGTTCAAAAAATCTTATACCTGGCTGTATCATTGGACGATTTGGTTTGTTTGCCCTTTTTTTGGCCATACCCCCGAAACTTACTTTGTTCATCACATGGGCATGCACCATGTGGCAAATAATATGCTGGATGATGCAAGCAGCACCCTTCCTTACCAACGGGACAGCCTTCGGGGGTTTTTAGCTTATGTTGGCCGTTTCCTTGTGCTCGGTGTAGTAGATACTTTTATGTACTTTTTCAGGAACAAGAGAAAAAAATTTTATGTACGCCTTACGGTGGGTGAAGCATCCTATTACATCTTCTGCATAGGAATGTGTTTTGTAAACTTCCATGCTACACTTTTTATTTTTATTATTCCGCTGGTGTTTGCAAGAATAGTGATGATGCTGGGCAACTGGACACAGCATGCTTTTGTTAACCCTGTTGACCTGGAGGATAATAGTATAAATTGTATTAACACTAATTACAACAAAGCATGCTGGAATGATGGTTATCATGCAGTACATCATGTTCGCCCGGCCATGCACTACACAGACATCCCCAATGAATTTTTAAAATATAAAGACAAATTTGCTGAGCAAAAAATATTTATTTTTGATGGCATCCATTATTTACACATATTCATTTGGCTAATGACCAAACGGTATGATAAGCTTGCAAAAAATCTCGTAAACGTAAATAATATGTTTGCCAGTGAAGAAGAAGCAATCGCTTTGATGAAAGAACGGACAAAGAAAATGAATTTGACAGCGTAAGTAAAAGGGATTCTTCCAAAGCCCTCTTATTTTTTTATTCTTTACGGTTATTCTTTTTTTTCAGCCAATTGCCGGCATCACTTTCTTCCGGATAATGTTAACAGCAGGAAAACAATTTTATATTGCACAGTAGTTGGGGTAAAAATTTGCCCCGATATGTAACAGTATTGAAAGTTAGCGCTTTACCTTTATTCAAATAAAAAGCACATGTCTTCGTTTTCCATAAGCGGCAATTTCGTAGATGTTCATCTGCAGGAAATCTATCCGGCAGAAATAACCATACAAGAAAAAAGGATTTTTACCATAACCCGAAATCCTGAACTCAAAACTCAGAACTACATTCTTCCTGGTTTAATAGACAGTCATGTCCACATCGAAAGCTCAATGCTGGTTCCCTCCGAATTTGCAAGGTTGGCCGTCGTGCATGGCACAGTGGCAACTGTTAGCGACCCACATGAAATTGCCAATGTATGCGGCTTAGAGGGTGTTGAGTTTATGATTGAAAATGGAAAGACTGTTCCTTTCAAATTTAATTTTGGTGCGCCAAGTTGTGTCCCAGCTACAGTTTTTGAAACTGCAGGAGCCGCTTTAGATTCAGGTGATGTAGAAAAACTACTTCAGAGAAGTGAAATAAAGTACCTGAGTGAGATGATGAACTTTCCCGGCGTGCTGAATAAGGATGAAGAAGTGATGAAGAAGATTGCGGCAGCTCATCGTTTGAATAAGCCAGTTGATGGTCATGCGCCGGGATTGAGAGGCGAAAAGGCAAAACAATACATTGCTGCCGGCATCTACACCGACCATGAATGTTTTACAGCCGAGGAGGCATTGGATAAATTACAATACGGCATGAAAATCATCATCCGTGAAGGAAGTGCAGCAAAGAATTTTGAAGCCCTGATTGATTTACTTCATGATTACCCCGACATGATGATGTTTTGCAGCGATGACAAACATCCTGATAGTTTAGCCCTGGGGCATATCAACCAGCTTTGTGCAAGAGCGGCAGCAAAAGGCATCGATATATTTAAAATACTGAAAGCAGCCTGTGTGAACCCGGTTAATCATTATAAATTAGATGTTGGCTTGCTGAGATCAGGTGACTACGCTGATTTTATTGTAGTGAATGACATTAAAAATTTTGACGTGGTAAAAACATTTATCAACGGGGAACTGGTTGCTGAAAATGGGATATCAAATATTAAGCCTTCAAAGGCAGGTATCGTAAATAATTTCTCCTGCGATAAAAAAGAAGTTGGCGATTTTGAAATACCATGGAATAATGAAACCGAAATCCCGGTAATAGAAGCGTTGGATGGACAATTAATTACAAACAGGCTTCCAGTTGCACCAAAAGTAACAGATGGGAAAATTGTAAGCGATATTGAAAGGGATATTCTAAAAATCGTTGTAGTAAACCGCTACAATAATGCCAAAGTTGCCAAAGCCTTTATTAAAAATTTTGGTTTGAAACAGGGAGCTTTAGCTTCTTCTGTGGCGCATGACAGCCACAATATTGTTGCCGTGGGTGTGGACGATGAAAGCATTTGCAGGGCAGTCAACCTTGTTATTGAAAAAGAAGGCGGCGTAAGTGCTGTAGGTAACGGCAAAGAAATGATTCTTGGGTTACCGATTGCAGGATTAATGAGTAATGAAGACGGATACAAAGTGGCTGACAACTATACGGCTATTGATAAAATGAGCAAAGACCTCGGTTCTACCTTATCAGCATCATTTATGACACTTTCCTTTATGGCCTTGCTGGTGATACCTCACCTGAAACTGAGCGATTTGGGTTTATTTGATGGGGACAGGTTTGATTTTTTAAAGTAGACTCCCAATGCCCAAACAGTACTAAAAAATCGTCACTTTCAATATTAATTTTTTTTAGCGTTCATATCCTGTGTAAAACTGTAGTGATAACAATTTATTAATCTGTTTTACTTTGCTGAAAATTAACTGCAATGCAAAAACAATTAAAAAAGCAAAGCCTGCTTTTCTTAGCCGCTTTGTTATTCTTCACATTGAACCTTTCAGCCCAGGTAACTACTGCAACTATTAGCGGTTTAGTAAAAGATACCAAAGGTGCTGTCCTTGGGTCGGCCACCGTAACGGTTGAATTTCCTGATGCAGGTATCAAACAGGTATTAGTAACTAAAGCCGACGGACGTTTCACTGTACCTAACCTGAGGGTAGGCGGCCCGTATAAAGTAACCGTAAACCATGTTGGCCACCAGCAATCAGTTTCCGAAAATATTTTTCTTGAATTAGGATTGAACAACACAATTGAATTTACACTGCAATCCACAGCGACAGAGCTGGGAAATGTAACAGTAGTCACCCGGTCTAAAATATTTGATGATAAGAGAACAGGGGCTTCCACTAATATCAGTAACAGGCAATTAAAAACACTACCAACAATTTCCCGCTCTGCAGATGATTTCTTAAGACTTACGCCGTCTGCGTCTGCCACTTATAATGGTATGTCTTTTGGCGGTCGGAATGGACAGTATAATAATTTTTCTCTCGATGGCGCAGTTTTCAATAACCCATTCGGCCTTGATGCCCCTACTCCGGGTGGGCAAACTAATGCGCAACCAGTTTCACTGGATGCGATTGAGCAAATACAGGTAAACCTGGCGCCATACGATGTTACCCAGGCCGGTTTTACAGGCGCAGGTATTAATACTGTAACTAAATCGGGAAGTAATAAATTTTCAGGCACCACTTATCTTTTTTACCGTAATCAATCTCTTACCGGAAAAAAAGTTTCAGGAACTAAACTTGTAGTTCCTGACCTGAGCCAGCTACAGGGTGGTTTTGCATTTGGAGGTGCCCTCAAAAAAGATAAGCTTTTTTATTTTCTGAGTTTTGAGACTGAACAACGCAGTGACGGCGCTTCAAGTTATGTGGCACAAAATGCGTCTAATGTGGGTAAAATAAATACATCGAGAGTTTTAGAATCAGATCTGATAGCCGTAAGCAATATATTAAAGACCCGTTTTCAATATGAAACCGGATCCTACCAGGGATACACACACGACCAGACCAATTATAAATGGCTGGCCAAATTGGACTGGAACATCAGCCCGGTTCATAAACTATCTTTTACTTACAACGGCTTGGATGCTAAAAAAGATAAGCCTGCCCACCCCAGTGCTATTGGCCGCCGGGGACCCGATTATACAACATTACAATTTCAAAATTCAGGTTATCAAATCGTCAATAAACTTAATTCACTGGGAATGGAATTGAAATCCAATTTCAAAAGCAATGCTGCGAATAAACTAAGAGTTGTCTACACCAGCTTCCGTGACAGCCGCAACCCTTTTTCAACACCATTCCCGGTTGTAAATATTTCAAAAAATGGCACCCGTTATATTGTAGCAGGGCATGAGCCCTTTTCTATACACAATGTACTGAACCAGGATGCATTCCAGATTACTAATGATTTTAATCTTTATAAAAAGAACCACAGTTTCACTTTCGGTGCTTCTTTTGAATCATTCAAATTTGGCAACTCGTTTAATATTGTTGGTTATGGCCCCACACTCTTCTGGGATACAGATATTCAAACATTCAAAGACAGCGTACCTGTAGGTGGCGCCCTTGTTTTTGGTGCTTATCCCCTTGATGTAGATGCGAACTATGCCAAAAAAAGGGCAGCTGCCGATAAATGGAGTTGGTACTACATGACAGTAGGGCAACTTTCTGCTTACGCCCAGGATGAAATCCAGGCTGGTAAAAATTTGAAAATTACAATTGGTTTAAGGATAGACAAGCCTGTTTATTTTGCCGATAAATTTAAATATGAAAGCCCGGGTATTAACGGCGATGGCACTTACGCAGGAACCACATCCTTCTTCTCTCCAACATTTTCTAATACAGATAACCTGGTATTATTTGATGCTGACGGAAAACCTATTCAAAACGGCCCTGGCAAAGCGTTGGACAATACCAGGCTTCCAACAAGGGCACCACTTTTTTCGCCACGGGTTGGTTTCAACTGGGATGTTAAAGGAGACAGGTCTATCCAGGTTCGTGGGGGTTCGGGTTTATTTACCGGACGTTTTCCCTTCGTATGGCTGGGCAACCATATTGGCAACCCGTTTAGTTTCTTTTATAATGTAACCGATCAAAATTTTAAATGGCCGCAGGTATGGCGTACCAATATCGGTACAGATTTCAAAATTCCTTCCGGAACTATATTCACTGTTGACCTGGCTTATACTAAAGATATAAATGCCATGATGGTTCGCAATTACAAATTAGGGATACCCACAGGTGTGTTGAATTCCGGAACCGGTGATAAAAGAAGCGTTTATCTGCCTGCCAACCAGGGAGCAAACAACACATATGTATTTACCAATACAAAAGAAGGTTACCAATTCAACCTGTCTTTACAGGCACAGCAAACTTTTAAGAAAGGATTGTTTGCCATGGCGGCATATAATTTTGGTGTAGCTAAAGATGCCAGCTCTATTTCAGCTGAAATTTCCAGCGATGCCTTTGACCGCAACCCAATTTTAAATAATGCAAATAAAGCGATCAATTCAAATTCGTTGTATGGCAATAAGCACCGTTTCATTATTGCTGCATCTAAAAAATATGATTACTGTAAAAAATGGGCCACAACCGTTTCTCTCTTCAGTTCATGGACATCCGGTAACCGGTTTGCTTATGTGTATGGGGGTGATATTAATAATGACGGCACATCTTCCAATGATTTGTTGTATGTACCTACTAATGCTGAAATAGACAATATGACCTTTACTCCTTTACTGGATGTAAATGGTAATGTCCAAAACCAGGCTGCTCAACGCCAGGGATTGAAAAATTTCATAGCACAGGATAAATACCTGGATGGCTTAAGGGGGCAACACACAGAAAAATATGGTGGAGAAACACCCTGGTACAGCCAAATGGATTTGCGCATTCTTCAGGATTTGATATTGAACCCCAAAACAAAACAAACTCTTCAGTTCAGTGTGGATATAGTAAATCTTGGCAATTTTATCAGCAGCAAATGGGGAGTGCGGAAATATGCTACTACTTCTGGTTATTATCAGCCATTATCAGTATCGTATAATAGCAATGCACCTACTTACCAGTTTGACCCTGCATTAAAAACGACTTTTATTGACAGCCCGGATCTGCTATCAAGATGGCAGATACAACTTGGCTTACGTTTTACCTTCTAAGCTTACTAACTTTTGGCCTATATATCCCGTTTGGTTTAAAACCAGACGGGATTTTTTTTGTAGTTAACCCTATCCGAAACTTTCACATTCCCTTAATAAGTAAAAAAAGCCTTTCTGGCATCTTATTCGTAACTAAGATTACAAGACCCTATGTGTGGGTTGACAAAGTGCAGATAGAAAAGGGCCGTAACCTATAATGCCCTTGTTATGAAACAAACTCTACACATCTCCGCCGCATTTGACCAGCCTGAATTTGTACAGAACCTGGTAGAAAGGTTAGCTTACCGCCGTTATGAATTTGGCTTTGGCAACGAAAAAATGCCACGGGGTTTTAAAGCATTAGAAACTTCCTCTACAGAAACGTATGTAAGTGGCACCATGGCCATTGATTTTCCTGCTGATACTAAACCCGGTGAAGAGAGAATCAATATGCCTTTTATCACCTGCTTTATATTTACCTGTATAAAAGGGAAAAGTGACCCTTATCAATTAATCTGGAGCAGTTCCTTGTCCTAATTGCCCGTTCTTAATTCCGTGCTTTCTTTTTACCCTTCATTTCCCGTCATTCACCGACTTTCACCGGTTTATTACCCACTCCCTATTGACCATTCATCCGTCACACTATATTTTTGGTTAAAATATGAATGAAATGCCGGAAGATTTTGAAAACAGGATGAAAGAAAGAAAAATGCGTTGGGAACAAAGAATGGAACTCCGTAGTGGCCATGGCCATATTTGGACAGGTGTTTTTATACTTCTGATCGGTGTAGCGGCATTGATAAAAGCAACTGTTACCGATCTGCCCGACTGGGTATTCAGCTGGCAAACTTTTTTAATTGCTCTCGGCTTTTTTATCGGTATTAAGCATGGCTTCAAAGGTGGCGCCTGGTTTATATTGATTTTAATTGGCGGAGCTTTTCTTCTTCGTGATTTTTATCCTGAGCTGACCATACGTCGCTACATCTGGCCTGCAGTTTTAATAACAGTAGGTGGTTTTCTTATCCTCAGGCCGCGTCGGAAAAATTGGTCACAGGATGAATGGTGTGAAAAAAAAAATGCAGGACCACAACAGGGTAGCACCATCTTTGATAAAAAAGAAACATGGGGCCAGGATGATTTTGCAGATTCCAGCTGCATTTTCGGCGGCACAAAAAAAAACATCTTGTCTAAAGATTTTAAAGGCGGCGATATTGTCAACATTTTCGGCGGCACTGAATTGAATCTCTCCCAGGCAGACATACAGGGAAAAGTAGTGATTGAAATTACCAACTTCTTCGGGGGTACCAAGCTGATTGTTCCCTCCAACTGGGAAGTAAAGTCGGAAGCAGTTACGATTTTCGGCGGCCTGGAAGACAAACGTTCCATCGCTGCCGCTACAGAAAGTTCTGGTAAGGTATTATTACTAAAAGGAACAGTGATATTTGGCGGCATTGAGATAAAAAGTTTTTAAACAATTGCCACGAAGCCACAAAATTTTTCATTCCCGTTTATTTTGTGGCTTAGTGTCTTTGTGACCAAAAAAAATTCAGAGAGTTACAAATAAACCAATAACCAACTAGAATGAACTGGTACCTTGTAAAAATGGTCTTTCGCATCATCTGCGGCAATGGTGACCATACCGCTCAGTTTGATGAGCAGCTTCGTTTAGTATCAGCAAACTCAAGGGAAGAAGCTTTTCACAAAGCACAATTGCTGGGAATGAAGGAAGAAGAAATATTTTTTAACCAGAGCCAGCAACTGGTGCAGTGGCAATTTATCAGCGTATGCGAATTATACCGGCTTAACGATTTGATTGACGGCGCTGAACTCTATTCCCGCATCGAAGAAAAAGATAATGCCGACTGCTACCTGCATATCGTTCACAAAAAAGCTGAACAAATCTGTTTTGGAAATACTCATGAACTATTGAACCTTGTGTAAATTACATGTCTGACTCACCTTTATCCATAACAAGGTTCCGTATCATCTTCATCATCTGCTGGCTGGTAATGATGGGTGATCAGGTCATGGTACTGCATTTCTTCGGACTACCCTGGCCTGCTGCAATCATTGACAGCTCAATCAGTAATACATTATTGCTCCTTGCCTGTTTACTGGTCATGAATACCCTCCGCTACTACCTGCCCCGCAGTAATCAGTATATCAATATTTTTTCCATCTGTTTATTCCTCACTGTTGCCTGGCTGCTATTGTCTAAATGGTTGCTGAAAATTTCGCTGGGCTATTATGAAGGGTACAAAGAATTACTGCACCTCTCACTCTCCATTCGGTTTAGTATTGCTTTCCTGTTGCTGGGTTGTGTAACGATGATCAGTATTTTGTGGTATAACCAGAAAGAGCAAAAAGAAAATGAAGAAAGGAAAACAGATGCAGAAAAATTGGCCAAAGAAGCCGAGTTGTTCAAACTTCGTCAGCAACTGCAGCCACATTTTTTATTCAACAGTTTAAATTCTATCAATGCCCTGATCGGCAGCCGACCCGGGGAAGCCCGGAAAATGGTACAGCAGTTGTCCGACTTTTTGCGGGGTACTATTAAAAAAGAAGAAACCCAATGGGTAACAATGCAGGAAGAATTGCAATACCTGCAACTGTATCTTGATATTGAAAAAGTAAGATTCGGGAACCGGCTAAACACAGAAATAGAAGTGGATGACAGCACTAAGCAATTAAAATTACCAGCATTAATTTTACAGCCCATAGTAGAGAATGCCATCAAGTTTGGCCTGTATGATACCATCGGTGAAACAGTAATTCGTTTGAATGCCACTAAAGACGGAGGCAACCTGGTTATTAAAGTCCAGAATCCGTTTGACCCGGAAACATCATCCCCGGTACCGGGAACAGGGTTTGGGCTAAAATCAGTGCAGCGAAGATTGTACCTGTTATTTGCAAGAACTGATTTATTGACCAATGAAGTAAAAGAAAATATATTTATAACTATAGTAAAAATTCCACAGGGATAATAATATGAGCAAAGTAATTATTATAGACGACGAGCCGCTGGCAAGAAGTATTGTGAAAGAGTTTTTGCAGAAGCATCCGCAACTGGAAGTGATGCAGGAGTGTAATGATGGTTTTGACGGATTAAAAGCCATTCAACTGCACCAGCCCGATTTAATTTTCCTGGATATCCAGATGCCTAAAATAACTGGCTTTGAAATGCTGGAACTGATCGAACAACCCCCGTCAGTAATTTTTACCACTGCTTTTGATGAATATGCTATTAAAGCCTTTGAAGCACATGCTATTGATTATTTATTAAAACCTTTTAACCAGGAACGTTTTGACAAGGCTATTTCAAAATGGAACGAACAAAGACCGACCAGTACTGAAAAAGCTACACAAAATCTTTTAGAATCAGCTTCATTGTCTCCATCCCAGAGTCAGCGGATAGTGGTCAAAAATGGCAACAAAATAAAAATCATACCGGTGCATGATGTGCAGTATTTAGAAGCGGCAGATGATTATGTAAAAATTCATACCCAGGAAGGCTATTTTTTGAAGAACAAAACCATGAATCATTTTGAACAATCATTGGATGGACAGCAGTTTGTCAGGTCACACCGTTCTTACATCGTTAATGTGCAGCAGATAACAAGGATTGATCCTTACGAAAAGGATAATCATGTAGCCATTCTACGTTCAGGGGCAAAAGTGCCGGTCAGCCGGAGTGGATACGGAAAGCTGAAAGACGTTCTTGGATTGTAATTGTTTACTACTGTGCATGTCTTCGTTTAATACATTTCCCCTTGCAGAACTTTTATCGTTTCATCGTAAAAGTATTTTGCCCTTACAAAATTGGCAGCAATACAAACCAATCCTACTTTTCCATATTGAGACAATGCCCCTATCAGATGAAACATAACGCCTTCTTCTTTTGTACTGTCGTAGTGAAGATTGTGAAGAATAGCAATGTCCATTAAATCACAGGGAGTTAGTCCTTTATATTTTACATCATGCAAATTATCAGTAAACAGGTAGCATCTCTCCTCGCCATTAGCCAGTGTAAACCTACCTGTGTCAGCATTATAATTGCCATTAGTCAGAAACTGGAGGACTATGTATGGATGAGTGGTACCCCCTTTCCGAAGATTTATTTCAATGGCATAATGCTTCCATATATTGTTTTCTTTTACTGATAAGAAATCAACTCCAAACCTTCCTAAAACACCTCTTTTCTTCAATGCTGCTGAAACTTTTTTTCCCATTTCGGCAACTTCATAACTATACTCCTTATTTGCCGGAAAGGTGGCCCCCCAAAAAACCTGGCCATCCCCCCCGCCCATCAACTGGTCGTGTGTGGAAATAATATCAATTTTTCCCAGTGGATTTATGCGGCATTGTACCGAAGGAGATGCCTTTTCATTGCCATAAATAAAAGTCTCTGCTATACCATGCATGCTTTCAAATTTTCTTACGAATTGTTCGTAAGAAAGCCCTTTGGCAACTATATCAAGCTTACCAGGCAATTGCCGGCTTATTTGTTCCCTGATATCTTCATTTGTTGAAATTTTATCGTAAGAAAAAGTTGCATTCCCTTCCCCGCTAAATCCATCATTCATTTTTACAACGGCTTTGCCTATGCCCGGATTATTGATGTATAAATCCGCCAATGCTGTTACCAGCTGTTTTTCGTTTGCAATATTTTCAAACCCAACCGGCAAATCAAGGCCACACTCCTTAAAAATTTCCCGGCTACCGGATTTTGTACCCCAAAAAAGTAAATCGGGGTCGCATCCATAAACAGGAAGCCCTAATTGCACAGCCAACTTTCTTTCAAACCCGGTTACATTAAAACAAGCCAAGTGTGCCAAATGTCCACGGGGTATTGTTTCTTTTATACGCTCAATTAACCTTGGCCTGTCCAAAATTTTTTCTGTAAGCGAAATACAAGAAGAATCGTAGCAGCTAAAAAAGTGAAGCCTCTTCCGGGCATGATAACCAGTGATGCCGGGCAACAAATGAAGGTAATAATCAATAATAACCGGATCTACCGGAACACTTGTTATATAGATTACATGGGTTCGTGGCATACGAAGAAGCAGCAACAAACAAAGCAATCGTTCTTCATAATGTACAATACCATCAATTTTTGAAAGTATCTCCTGGTCAAGTGTAAGGCTTGGGATAACCACAACGGTCTTAGGAGCCATTTTATCATGAAAAACAGCTTCGTATTGAGGAGCAAATTTTTGCTGCAGTAAGTTAAATAATTCTTTTTCTGCAATAACATCCTGCATTAATGTATGCGTACACTTTGCCATTGATTGCCATAACAGTTTCCGGCAGTTCCCAAGTTAGTTTTTCCCTTATTCCGGGCAATTGACATAAACGAGAACCCGGGCTGATTATTATCATAATCAGGCCTCCTGCCCCGTCCACAAAGCGCCTCCGATGCTGGCCCTGGAAGCCCCGGTTACAGATGACAACACATTATATTCCTGCCGCCAGCGAAGTACGCCAATAAAAGCCATGATTAATGCCTCTTTAAAATTTACCAACCTTTTATCGGGCACAACTACTTCAACCTGCAGTTGTTTCAAACTATCGTCTAATCGTTCCATCAAAAAAGTATTTAAAGCGCCACCACCGGTTGCCAGGAGTTTCGGGATTCTGGTTTCGGAATCCTGGTTCTTTGCTGTTGTGATGGCTTCCCTGATTTGCATAACAATGTGTTCAATGTATGTTCTTAATGCATCGTTGACGGAAATACTATAATTCTTTATCAACGGATAGACTGTATCCGTTCCAAAATCATTGGCTAATGATTTTGGCGGTGGTTGTTTATAATAGTGAAGGGTATTTAATTTTTCCAACAGCCCAGAGTTTACTTTCCCGTTTGCAGCTATTTGTCCGCCTTCATCATATTCTTTGCCTAACTCATTTACCAGCATATTCAGCACACGGTTAGCCGGGCACACATCAAAGGCAATATATTTATCAGTATTCAAAGAAATGTTGGCAATTCCGCCAATATTTAAGAAATAGTCATACCCTGCCATCAACAACTTTTCTCCAATTGGAACAATGGGTGCACCCTGCCCGCCCAGAGCCACATCTAATGATCTCAGATCTGAAACAACCGGCAATTTTGTTTCGGCAGCAATGGCTGCCCCATCACCCAGCTGGGCTGTCATTTTTTGGGCAGGTATATGAAAAACGGTATGCCCATGCGAAGCAATAACAGCTACTTTATAATGCAATTGATGTTTTTCAATAAATTTATTAACCTGCTTACCGGTGTAGTGTCCGTATTCAGCATGCAGCAATTGATAATCCCTTGCAGAAAGTTGTGTGGCATTTTTCAGTTTCGCCACCCATTCAACGGGGTAAGCATTGCAACCTGCCTGTAAAATTTCATACCCCCATTTGCCCCCCTGCTCCTGAAATTCAACAAAAGCAATATCCAGCCCGTCCAGCGAACTGCCACTCATTAAACCAATTGCCCGGTAAACCATGAATCAGATTTTAGTATTCAGATAATAGATTTTTAGTATTTAGATTTGTGTAAAATCAAAAATACCTTTTTTGTTCCATGATTACATTTGACATCTATATGTGTAATGAGGGCAGTAACCTTTGTACCAAAAATCTAAATACTAAATGATAGTAAATCTCAGCCAGCAACATTCTTTAATAAGTAATTGGGTTGGCGAACTCCGCAATGTGAATATTCAGGCAGACAGGATGCGTTTTCGCCGTAACCTGGAACGTATCGGCGAAGCGGCGGCCTATGAAATCAGTAAGGTGATGCCTTTTGAAGAGAAAGAAATACAGACCCCCCTGGGCATTGCTATACATAAGGTACTGAAAGAACAACCCGTATTGGCTACTATCCTTCGTGCCGGACTGCCCCTGCACCAGGGATTATTGAATTATTTCGACCAGGCTGATAATGCTTTTATTTCTGCCTACCGCAAGCATAATAAAGACGGAAGTTTTGAAATCAGCCTTGATTATGTTTCCTGCCCTGAGCTGGAAAACAGGGTTGTTATTATTTCAGACCCCATGCTGGCAACGGGTTCTTCCCTCGTAAAAACCATTCATTATTTGAAAGCAGAAGGAAAACCCAGTGCTATCCACATAGTTGCAGCTATTGCCTGCACCGTTGGCATAGAGTATGTAAAAAGAGAAGAGCCTTCTGTAACTATCTGGTGTGGTGATATTGATGATGAACTGACTGCCAAAGGCTACATCGTTCCCGGGTTGGGTGATGCCGGGGATCTGGCTTATGGGACTAAAGTGCAGATGTAAAATAGTCAGGAGTCGTTGGTCTGGAGTCAGTTTCCTAAAAGCTGAAACCCAAAGCCCTAAGCCTGGCTACAAACTCCTGGCTCATAACTCCCAACTCAGCAAAGAAGCAGCTATATTTTCCCTTTCCCGATCTGATAAATTGTTGTATTTTTCCATTTCGTACCGGAAAAGAAGATCTAATCAACAAGAGGTTAAGGCAATTTCAATAAGTACAAGGGCGTTTACGATTAAAGACTTTGGTTATTCATTTCATTTTGCCTGACCAGTGAAAAAACTATATTAGTTGTGATGAAAAAAATTCTTTCTACTCTTACAGTTTGTGTGACGCTTGGAATGGTGTCGAATGCCCAAGACCCAAATTTTTCCCAATTCTTTGCGTCTCCAATGACACTGAACCCGGCTTTGACCGGCAAGTTTGACGGAACATTCCGGCTGGCAGGTAATTATCGTAACCAATGGCCTACCATCAATGAAGCTTTCGTTACCAAAACTATTTCAATAGATTTTGGCATGTTAAAAAACCGGTTGGCGGATATTGACCAATTGGGTATGGGTATTCTTGCTGTAACAGACAGGGCCGGAGACGGCGTGCTGGTTACCAATTCAGCAGGATTATCATTCGCTTATCATAAAGGATTGGATGAAAACGGCCTTCACCAGATAGGTGCCGGTTTCCAGGGTGCTTATACCAACAAAAGATTAGATATAAGTAAGGTCGACTTTGAAGATGAGTTGACTCCGTTTGGTTTTACTGGTGTAACGAGTGAAATTTTTTCTAACAAACAGGTTAATGTAAGTTATGTAGATATTAATGCAGGTGTCTTATACAATGGCAGCACCAACGGGTATAATAATTTTTATATCGGCGCTTCCATGTATCATATCAACAGGCCAAAAGAAAGTTTCCAGGGTGGGCAGTATTTGCTGGCTTCCAGAACTACCATCCAGGCTGGTGGAAAAATTCCGGTAGGCTCTTATCATGCATTACATGTTTCCGCTAATCATAGCATACAAGCCAAAGCACATAATACAACAGTTGGAGGCGCTTTTTCTTATAATGTAAATAATGATGATGTAAACCCCACCAATCTTTATATAGGAGCCTGGTATCGCTTCAATGATGCAGCTATACCTTATATTGGTTTAGAATTTAATGGGCTCCACATCGGTGCTACATATGATGCCAACACTTCCAGCCTGAAGCCTGCGTCCAACACCAGGGGTGGTATGGAGCTTTCGCTGATTTATATTAAGAAGCCGGTTGACCCGAATGCGAAGAAGCTGAACTGCCCAAGGTTTTAAAAGCCCCTCTAAATCTCCCCGCTGGGGAGACTTGCATCACACAGCCCGCAAAATCAATCATTTCCTATCTGTACTTTAAACATCTATAAAATCGTTGCTATGCGAAACTTTCAGTTTCGCATTTTTATTTTATTGCCTCCGGCAATTACATCTTCATCAATAAAGGAAGCAAGAACCAGCAGAACAACGTAATCAGAATAACGGCTACAATATTCATTACAAACCCTGCCTTCGTCATTTGCCTTAGCTTGATATGACCACTGGCAAATACTATTGCATTCGGCGGTGTTCCCATAGGCAGCATACTTGCACAGCTTGCAGCCAATGTCATCGGGATACCGAGCAGCAACGGATTCATGCCAATTGCATCTGCCAACGAGGAAACCACCGGGGCAAATACAATTACCTGCGCCACATTGCTCATTACTTCGCTTATAAAAAGTGAAACGGTGACGATTACCAATACCAGTATAAATCCGTTTCCGGAAAATTGTGCCAGCCAATGACCAAGTTGTTGCATCAGCCCTGCTTTTTCTAATGCACCTGCCAGGGCAATGCCCCCGCCAAACAATAATAAAATACCCCACGCCATTTTACTGGTATCGCCCCATTCCAGCAAAGAATCGCTGTTCTCATCCTTACTGCCCGATGGGCAAATAAATAATGCTACGGCACACATCACTGCAATAATGGTATCATCCAGTTTGAACAAGTTCTGCACATCATTAATAATACGCCTTGTTATCCATAGCAAAGCAGTTACAACAAAAATTACCAACACTCTTTGTTCAGCAACAGATACAGGGCCCAGTTGCTGAATCTCATTTTGTATCAGTTGCTTTGTGCCATCATCAGATTTAATACGATTAGGGAAAAGCCATTTTACCATTACCCAATACAGTGCCGCTAATAATAAAATGGCCAATGGTGTGCAGATCAGCATCCAGTTTACAAAATCCACATCATAATTATACTTCTTCTGGATGTAGCCAACGTAGGCCACGTTGGGTGGTGTACCGATGATAGTAGCAATACCGCCGATGTTGGAAGCATACGCTATAGCAAGCATAATAGTCAGCGAAAAATTGGCAATGTTTCCTTCGCCCCTGTTATTCTCCTTCATCACATGTATAACGGATAAAGCAATGGGGAACATCATCATCGTAGTGGCAGTATTGCTTAACCACATACTTAATAAACCGGTAGCAAGAATAAAACCCAGAACAATCCTGTCGCCACTGGTTCCTGTAATCCTGACAATATTAAGTGCAATACGTTTATGCAAATTCCATTTCTCAATTGCTAAACCAAGCATAAAGCCCCCCAGAAATAAAAAAATAATCGGGTTGGCATACGGCACGGCCGTTTCTTCTAATTTGGAAACCTTTAGCAGTGGAAAAAGAATCAATGGCAACAAGGCAACTACCGGCATGGGCAATGCTTCCGTTACCCACCAGGTAATCATCAGTCCCGCAATGGCTAATACTTTTGCGGCGGCAGCGGGTACTCCAAACGGGTTAACAAAATACAACAGTAGTGAAACAGCTATTCCGGTAAGGAGAGAAATGAATTTCAATTGTTGTTTTTTCAAGCAGTCAGATTTAACCTGAAAATACAACCTATTTGGGTTTACCACTTACAAAAGGGTTTTCTTTTACAAAAAACCTGTACGGCAGCAAAGCATCTTTACCTGCATAACTAACACCTATCCGGCCCGAAGCAGCTATCCTTTTTTTATTGAAGGCGAATCCATCATCAGCAATAAATAGTTCTTTGCTCCGCAATGAACAGCCGCTGTTCAAAGTAGCTATCCCAAGTGCTTTAGTTAAATTGCCCGGCCCTCCTGTCAGTGTTCTGTCCAATTTTTTCTTCCCCGCCCGTTTCAGCATTTCATCAATGCCTTTTATGGGTTCTAAAGCCCGGATAAGAATGGCATGGGGTTTTTCTCTACAATTCGTCACTACATTAAACAGGTGATGAATGCCATAACACAGGTAAACATAAGCCACCCCGCCTTCGGCATACATTATTTCATTCCGGTTGGTTCTTCTGCCCCCAAAAGCATGAGAAGCTTTATCAATAATACCAGCATAAGCTTCTACTTCCACAATCCGTCCTGAAGTAATAATGCCATCCCATATTGTCACCAACAATTTTCCCAGCAGCTCTTTGGCTATTTGTAAAACATCCCCCCGTTGATAAAATGAAACTGGTAATTTTGTCATCTTACAGATATATCGTATGGTGATTTTGTAGTCAAAGTTGTGTTACCCACTTCCCATTCTCTACTTACCACTCCCTTTCTTTATATTTACCACCCAAATTAAGGCTTTGCTGAAAGAAATTGTCATAGCTGTCCAGTCATGGGGGGAAGCCCACCGGTTTATTCGACAACACCGGCTGTTTAGGTGGATAATTATCCCAGGCATCATATATACTATACTTTTTATTGCAGGCATGTTCTTTTTCTGGCAATCGTCTGACGGAGTGATTTCATGGATAAGCAGCCGTTTAGGAATTGAAACATGGCTTCAGAAAGAAAGAAGTGAATGGCTGAGTTTTCTTTTTGTTATGACCGGGATGATGCTCCGTTTGGTTTTGGTATTGTTCTATTTCTCCTTTTTCAAATACCTGATCCTGATTATCGGCTCGCCGGTATTTGTTTACCTGAGCGAAAAAACTGAAACTATTATTGAAGGCAAAGAGCATTCTTTCAACTGGCCGGAATTAAAAAAAGATTCTATCCGCAACATACAATTATCTCTGCGAAACAGTGGGTGGCAATCCATTTATCTCATTGCATTAATCCTGTTATCACTGGTACCGGTTGCCGGATGGATTACCCCTGTTATTGCCCTGCTGATGGAGTGTTATTACTTCGGGTTTTCTATGCTTGATTACAGCTTTGCAAGGGTCAATTTCACCCCTGTACAAAGTATGGCATTTACCAGCAGGCATAAAGGGCTGGCTATTGGAAACGGGTTATTATTTTATCTGATGCACCTTGTTATCATTCTTGCACCTGCCTATGCCATCATCGCCGCCACACTTAGTGTACATAAAGTAAAAAATAGTTAACCTTGTTTTAATGGCAACCGTTTATCTGATACCGTCCTTATTAGCCGAAGAAGGGTTTGATGCTATCCCACCTTATATCATTAAAGCAATAAAAAACTGCCGGGTATTTTTCGTGGAAAATGAAAGGACAACCCGCCGCTATTTCAAACAATTGTGGAAAGCCTGCCTGCCTGGGCAGGAAATGGTAATTGATGAATATGAATGGCATGTAATATCAAACAACGCCGCTGTCATATTTAAACAAAAAATAAAAGAAGGAAAAACAATTGGCATCATCAGCGAAGCAGGCTGTCCCGGCGTAGCAGACCCCGGTCAATTATTGATAGCCATTGCCCAGGAAATGAATGTGGAAGTAAGGCCTCTTGTTGGGCCAAACTCAATCTTACTTGCATTAATGGCCAGTGGCATGAATGGCCAGCAATTCCGGTTTGTTGGTTATTTGCCAATAGACAATCATGAACGGATCAAGGCTATAAAAGATTTAGAAGCAGAATCGGTAAATAAAAACTGCACACAGATTTTTATTGAAACCCCCTATCGCAATAATCAGCTAATAGAAGCTTTGCTGAAGAATTGCAGCACATCAACCAGGCTTTGCATTGCAGTTGATATAACCGGCAAGAATGAATGGATAAAAACAAAGGCTATAGCAGAGTGGCGAAAAAATATACCAGGCATTCATAAACGTCCGGCAATATTTTTACTGCATACAGGGATATAGCTTATTGGTGGGGCTCCCCCCTTATACTGTCAACAAGGTATTTACTGTCTCCCCTCCATGGCAATGTTCCATTTTTCATTTTATAATGCACTGTAACGAATTGGCCCTGCAGGTTCTCAAGCTTTTTTGCAACGCCCTCATTGGTCACTGAAAAGAAAAATTTTTCAGAAGCAATTGCCACATTGTTCTGCGACCGGATGCTGCTGAGTATCAGTTCCCCTTCATAGGTTTTAAAAATGGTACCTTTATAAGAAAGCTTTTGTAATAAACCGGTTCGGTTTCCTTTACTGTATGTAAAATAATATTTCCAGTAAGTAAAAAGAGTAAGTAGCAGGAACAATACAGTAAAGAATTTCCAGGTTAGCCTTTTTAACCAGCTTCTTTTTTTTCTTTCTGTCTGTCCATCGGCAGGCAAACTTGCCGACAACGGAAAATTTTGCTCATCCATATAATAAAGTTTATAACAAAAAAAATCTGAAAATAAATCAATAATTTTTATACATTTGTCCTCAATTTACACCTTGTTGTAAACATGACGAATATTCTGACACATACCAAACAAATGGCCTTTCATGCGCCGATTACCAGCGGGGTTTATTCCGTTGGGTTTGATGTGTTTACTTTCTCCCGCCCCCGACGTCGCCCTGTATTCTGACAGGACGAACCCTTCACCAAGGTCCCTGTCAGTGAAGTAACCCCCGCAATTTTTTTTTGGCCTGGTGAACCCTCATATCCTAAGCTAAAATAATATGGACAATCAGAATATCATTATCAGGGTAGCTACAGCAGGAGATAAAGTTTACTCGAAGACAATTACAGAGGAGATGGAAGCTTCGGCCGAAGCCCGGGGCACCGGCATTGCTAAACGCAGCCCTGAGTATATCGAACAAAAGATTGATGAAGGCAAGGCCGTCATTGCTGTTAGCGATCAGAATGAATGGGTGGGGTTTTGCTATATTGAAACATGGGGTCATGGTGAATATGTAGCGAATAGCGGGTTGATTGTTGCCCCAGCCTTCAGGAAAAGTGGCGTGGCAAAATCAATTAAGAAAAAAATATTCAACCTTTCAAAAGAAAAATATCCCGAATCAAAAATATTTGGATTAACGACCGGCCTTGCTGTTATGAAAATTAACAGCGACCTTGGTTACGAACCCGTTACTTATTCGGAACTTACACAGGATGAATCTTTTTGGGCAGGTTGTAAGAGTTGTGTAAACTATGAAATACTGATGAGTAAAGAAAGAATGAACTGCATGTGTACTGCCATGCTTTATGATCCTAAAGACCATTACAAGCCGGAGGAAACAAAACAATTTTTTGAAGAAAATAAAAAGGGGTTTGAAAGACTGCTGAAATTTAAGCAGTGGAAACTGCTGAAGCCTTTTATGAAAAAAGACAAAGACGGTAACGGCGGTGCCGGCAAACCCAAATCATTCTTACATCACTTGTTTAATTTTTAAAATTAACCAACAGCATAAAATGCCCAAAAAAGTTATTCTAGGTTTCAGCGGTGGCTTAGACACATCTTATTGCGTAAAGTACCTGAGTGAAGACAAGGGTTATGAAATTCATAGCATAATTGTTAACACTGGTGGTTTCAGCAATGAAGAACTGGAGCAGATTAAAGCCCATGCTTTCAACCTGGGAGTAAAAACGCATACTGCCATTGATGCGGTAAAAGGATACTACGACCGCATCATTAAATATCTTATTTACGGCAATGTGCTGAAAAATAATACTTATCCTCTTTCGGTTTCTGCTGAAAGATTAAGCCAGGCTTTGCATATTGCTGAACATGCAAAAAAACTGAATGCAGATGCCGTGGCTCATGGCAGCACGGGTGCTGGCAACGACCAGGTGAGGTTTGATATGATATTTCATATCATGATTCCTGGTGTTGAAATCATTACCCCCATCCGGGATTTAAAACTGAGCCGGGAAGAAGAGATTGCTTATCTGAAAAATAAAGGTGTAGTGATGAACTTTGAAAAGGCCATGTACTCTATTAATAAAGGGCTTTGGGGTACAAGTGTCGGGGGCAAAGAAACACTTTCTTCAAAAGGAATGCTGCCTGAAGAAGCCTGGCCGACGCAAGTCAGTAAATCAGGGAGCCAGGAAGTTAAATTAAGTTTTGTTAAAGGAGAATTGGCTGGAGTAGATGGCAAATCCTTTTCTCACCCATCTGAAGCCATACAATATTTGCAAACTATTGCCGGCCCCTTTGGTGTCGGAAGAGATATACATGTTGGTGATACGATCATTGGTATTAAAGGCCGTGTGGGTTTTGAAGCAGCTGCCCCAATGGTTATCCTGAAAGCGCATCATGCATTGGAAAAACATGTGCTGACCAAATGGCAACTGCAATGGAAGGACCAGCTGGCACAATTTTACGGCAACTGGCTGCATGAAGGTCAAATTCTTGACCCGGTAATGAGGGATATTGAAGCGTACCTGGAAAACAGCCAGCAAAATATGACCGGAGATGTATTTGTACAGCTGATGCCTTACCGTTTCCAGGTTATTGGCATTGAAAGTAAATATGACCTGATGAACAATAAATTTGGAAAGTATGGGGAAATGAACACTGGTTTTACGGGTGATGACGTAAGAGGTTTCAGTAAAATATTCGGCAACCAGACATCTATTTACAACGCAGTGCAAAAAGAAAATAATGGCAATTAAAGTTGGCATCATTGGCGGAGCAGGTTATACGGGTGGCGAACTCATACGCTTGCTGATTCACCATCCGGGTGTATCTGTTTCTTTTATTCATAGCCGCAGCAATGCAGGCAATCCTGTTTATACTGTTCACCAGGATTTATTGGGTGAAACAGAAATAAAATTCACCGATACTCTTACCCCCATAGGGGATGGAGGCATAGCTGTTCTCTTTCTTTGCCTGGGACATGGCGAATCAAAAAAATTTCTTACTGAAAACAAAGTTGCGGATACAATCAAGGTGATTGACTTAGCAAACGATTTCAGGCTTGGGACTCAATCTGCTATCGGTAACAGACAATTCGTTTACGGTTTACCTGAACTGAACAGAGATAAGATCAAATCGGCAAACAATATTGCCAACCCCGGATGCTTTGCCACCACAATACAATTAGGTTTATTACCCCTGGCAAAATCCGGATTATTAAAAGAAGTATATACTACCGGAATTACAGGAAGCACAGGCGCGGGGCAATCGCTTACTCAAACTTCTCATTTCAGCTGGAGGGAAAATAATGTCCAGGCATATAAAACACTTACACATCAGCATCTTGGGGAAATTCACGAATCATTAAATCAGTTACAAACTTCCGGCAACATTGCCGTGAATTTTGTTCCCTGGAGAGGTGATTTTACAAGAGGTATCTTTGTCAGCTCACAGCTGCAATGTAGTTTGAACCTGAATGAACTGAATAAATTGTATACTGATTTTTATGCAGGTCATCCTTTCACACACATAAGTAAAGATGCAATTTTTTTAAAGCAGGTAGTGAATACCAACAAAGCTGTTATTCAATTAGAAAAAACAGGAAATCAACTGGTGGTTCATTCTGCTATTGACAATTTACTAAAAGGTGCCAGCGGACAGGCGGTTCAAAATATGAACCTGATGTTTGGACTGGATGAAACAGCGGGGCTAGAACTTAAAGCAACCGGGTTTTAAGTTATAAGAATTAAGTAATAAGCTATGCAGAACTATAAAAATTTGAAAATTTACTCGTACTAATTAATAAAATATAAGCAATGCTGATTTCTTTAGTCGCTAAAGTGAGGGGCAAAGTTTAAAATTTACAACCCGAAGCTCAATGAACTTATTCGACGTTTATCCAATAAATGACATCACCATCGTAAAAGCCAAAGGCTCGTATGTGTGGGATGATAAAGGCGAGCAATATCTGGATCTTTACGGCGGGCATGCTGTTATCAGCATTGGCCACACTCATCCCCATTGGGTACAACGAATAGAAGAACAGCTGGAGAAAATTGCTTTCTACTCTAATTCAATAAGAATACCACTGCAACAACATCTGGCAGAAAAGCTGGGAAAGGTTTCCGGAAAAGAAGAATACCAGTTGTTTTTGTGTAACAGTGGTGCTGAGGCAAATGAAAATGCTTTAAAACTGGCCAGTTTTTTTAACGGCAGAAAAAAGATAATTGCTTTCAGTAAATCTTTTCATGGCCGAACATCATTGGCAGTCTCTGCCACTGATAATAAAAATTACATTGCCCCGGTAAATGAAACAAACAATATAATTTTTCTTCCTTTTAATGATGAAACTGCTTTAGAAGCCTGCTTTTCCGAAAACGGGGAAGAAATTTCTTCTGTGATTATTGAGGGAATACAGGGTGTTGGGGGTATTAATATAGCAGCTGATCCGTTCCTGAGAAAGATCCGTTCTCTTTGTGATGAATATGGGGCAGTTTACATTGCTGACAGTGTACAATGCGGTTACGGGAGAAGCGGCAAATTCTTCAGCCATGATTTTGCCGGAGTAAACGCTGATATTTATACTATGGCAAAAGGTATGGGCAATGGATTCCCGGTAGCCGGGATTATTGTTGCCCCGCACATCAAACCCAAACATTTTCAACTTGGAACTACATTTGGTGGCAATCACCTGGCTTGTGCCGCTGCATTGGCCGTACTGGAAATAGTAGAAGAAGAAAAACTGATGGGCAACGCCGTAATGGTCGGCAAGTACCTGAGAGATGAACTGCAATCAATTCCTCAATTAAAAAATGTAAGAGGGAGGGGTTTGATGATTGGGTTTGATGTACCTGAAGATTTGAAAGAACTAAAGAAAAATCTCTTGTGGAAGCAGAAGATATTTACCGGTGAAGCAAAACCAAATGTTATTCGCTTATTACCATCCCTGGCATTGAAAAAAAGAGATGCTGAACAATTTATTGATTCAATAAAAGAGGAAATTGAAAGAATACAGGCTCACGGATAACACAGGTTAGACGGATGAACGCAGATTTATTTCTACTTCGCAGAATACTTGGGTGAAAGAAAATTTTATATAGAGAAGCCTTCCCCGATTGGGTGAGGCACTTTGAAGACATTGAATGTTAGAAACGACTTGGGGTGGTTTTTCTCAGTAATGATATGCAGCGGAAGAATCCGCCGGTTGGCGGAAGGTGCGATGCCCAATATGCCGAACGATGAAAAAATAAAAATAAAATAAATTGAAACATTTTATTTCCGTTCATGATGTAAACAATATTGATGCCCTTGTGCAAAAAGCATTGGCCTATAAAACCAATCCGTTTACGGACAAAGCATCAGGTACTAATAAACGCATTGGTTGCTTATTCCTCAATCCAAGTATGCGAACCAGGCTGAGTACACAGATTGCTGCGCAGAACCTGGGAATGGAATGTATAGTTTTTAATGTAGGCAGTGAAGGCTGGGCATTAGAGTTTGAAGAAGAGGCCATCATGAGCGGAACGACTGTAGAACATGTAAAAGATGCCGCACCCATTTTCGGAAAATATTTTGACATCCTCGCTATCAGAACATTTCCCTCACTTAAAAACCGTGAAGATGATTACAGCGAATTGTACATCAAACAGTTTATTAAATATGCCGGTATCCCTGTGGTGAGCCTGGAAAGTGCAACACTTCATCCGTTACAAAGCCTGACTGACATTATTACCATCACAGAAACTTTTAAAGAAACAAGAAAACCTAAAATTGTTTTAAGCTGGGCTCCCCATGTAAAACCATTGCCGCAATGTGTTGCAAACAGTTTTTCGCAATGGATAAATGCATGGGGTAAGGCAGATTTTATCATTACTCATCCTGAGGATTATGAACTGAGTGAAGAATTTACAAAAGGGGCGATAATAACTCATAACCAGGAAGAAGCACTCAAAGGCGCCGACTTTGTATATGTAAAGAACTGGAGTACTTACCATGATTATGGGAAAATTTATACCAATGACCCCAAATGGCAATTGAAACAGAAGCGATGGATTAATACTAACAATGCAAAAGTAATGCACTGTTTGCCTGTAAGAAGAAATGTGGAATTGAGCGACGAAATACTTGATGGGACCATGAGCATTGTCACACAACAGGCCGGCAACCGGGTTTGGGCTGCACAGGCAGTACTGTCAGAGATTCTGGCTCCCCCTAACTCCCAAAAGGGGGAGAATAAAATTCCGAAAGAATGAGTAGCACTTCAAATACACAGCATCGTATTTTTTCGGCTTCGGGGAGGTCCGGAGGTACTTTATATATCATAAAAATCGGTGGCAACATCATTGATGACGAAACAAAGCTTTCTTCATTCCTGAAAGAGTTTGCTTCCATTGAAGATAAAAAAATATTGGTACATGGCGGTGGTAAGCTGGCTACCAGGTTAGCCGAAAAACTCGGCATAGAACAACAAGTGATTGATGGAAGAAGGATTACCGATGCTGAGTCACTAAAGATTGTAACCATGGTATATGCCGGTTATATTAATAAAAGAATAGTTGCGGAATTGCAAGCCTGCCATTGCAATGCTGTAGGCCTTTGCGGGGCAGATGGCGATACGATATTAGCGCATAAAAGAAAACATCCCGTACTGGACTATGGTTTTGTTGGTGATGTTGATGCAATAAATGCAGACCTGATCAACAGCTTGCTGGAAAAAAATATTACCGTTGTCTTTGCGCCCATCACACATGACCAGCAGGGGCAATTATTAAACACGAATGCTGATACCATTGCCCAGGAAATTGCGAAGGGCATGAGTAGCCTATACGATGTACAACTTATTTATTCTTTTGAGAAGAGCGGTGTGTTGCTGGATTCAAATGACGACACAACTGCCATCCCGGAAATAAAACCATCCTATTATCAGCAGTTAAAAGCAAAGAATAAAATATTCGCCGGCATGATACCCAAACTGGACAATGCTTTTGCTGCCCTGAAGAGTGGCGTAGGTAAAGTAATAATAGGTAAAGCCGAAAATTTAAAAGAACTGCTAAAAGGAACTTCCGGAACATCTGTCATAAATGAATAATGATATAACGATATTACAAAATGAGGCTGTTGAGTTATTGAAAGATTTAATTTCTACCCCATCATTCAGTAAAGAAGAAGATTATACGGCTGATATTCTTTGCCATTATATTAATACAAAAGGAATTGAACATACAAGAGTTGGTAATAATGTCTTTGCCCTGAATAAATATTTTGATGAGAAAAAGCCAACAATCCTGCTCAATTCTCACCATGATACAGTAAAGCCAAACCCACAATACACAAAAGACCCTTTTTCACCTGTTATTGAAAATGAAAAATTATTTGGCCTTGGCAGCAATGATGCAGGCGGATGCCTGGTTTCATTGATTGCTGCATTTCTACACTTCTATAACAAGGCTGCCCTGAAGTATAATGTGATACTTGCCGCAACTGCTGAAGAAGAGATATCCGGCACCGGTGGCATTGAATATATTTTACCTTATTTGCCAAAAATTAACTGCGCCATTGTTGGCGAACCCACGCAGATGCAGATGGCAGTGGCCGAAAGGGGCTTAATGGTATTAGACTGCATCAGTTGGGGGAAAGCAGGGCATGCCGCAAGAAATGAAGGAGAAAATGCTGTTTATAAAGCAATAAAGGATATTGAGTGGTTCAAGAATTACCAGTTCTCAAAAATTTCAGATTTGCTTGGAGCCAATAAAATGAGTGTGACGGTTATTGAAACGGAAAATAAAGCCCATAATATGGTTCCGGCTCAATGCAAATTTGTGGCAGATACCAGGATAAATGAGCTATACAGTTTTGAAGAAGTGCTGGATATAATAAAAGCCAATGTACAGTGTGACATAAAACCGAGAAGCACAAGGATGCGTTCTACCGCCATTGCCTTAGACCATCCGTTAGTAAAAGCCGGATTGGATCTAGGAAGAACCTATTATGGATCACCCACTACTTCGGATAAGGCTTTAATGCCTTTCCCCGCATTAAAGATGGGGCCGGGAGATTCTGCAAGAAGCCACACAGCAGATGAGTATATTTATATTGATGAAATAAAGGATGGCATTGATTTATATATAAAACTATTGGAGCAATTTCTTTAACACCACCGCTGCGGCCCAGGCCCCCTGTGTGGAATAATTTAGGTAACATGAAACTCTGGCAAAAAGATAAAGCCTCATTAAAAGAAGTGGAAATATTCACTGTTGGTAAAGACCGTGAAATGGATATGTACCTGGCTGCTTTTGATATACTGGGTTCCTTGGCACATATTGAAATGCTGGAGTCTGTTGGTTTATTAATTAAAGATGAGCTATCGCAGCTTCAGAAAGAACTGAAAAGTATTTATCAGCAGATACAAAAAGGCGAATTCAAATTACAAGATGATACAGAAGACATCCACTCACAGGTTGAATTATTGCTGACACAGAAATTGGGAGATGTTGGGAAAAAAATCCATTCGGCCCGCAGCCGTAACGACCAGGTGCTGGTAGATGTAAAATTATTTCTCCGCAATGAGCTGGAAGAACTGGTTAAAGCCATTCAGCCTTTCTTTGAATTATTGCAGTCACAAAGTGAAAAATACAAAAGCCATCTTTTACCCGGTTACACTCATTTACAATTAGCCATGCCATCTTCCTTCGGCCTATGGTTTGGGGCTTATGCAGAAAGTTTAGTAGATGATGTGATAACTGTAAAAGCTGCTTATGACGTGGTCAATAAAAACCCATTAGGCTCTGCAGCGGGTTATGGCTCATCTTTTCCAATCAATCGAACATTGACAACTAAGCTTCTTGGTTTTGATGATTTGAATTACAATGTGGTATATGCACAAATGGGCAGGGGAAAAGCGGAGAGAATTGTTGCTCAATCCCTATCCAATGTTGCAGACACTTTGGCCAAACTCAGCATGGATGCCTGCTTGTATCTTAACCAAAATTTCGGTTTTATCAGCTTCCCTGCCGAACTTACCACGGGCAGCAGCATCATGCCGCATAAAAAAAATCCCGATGTATTTGAACTGATCCGCAGTCATTGTAACCGTCTTAAAGCCCTTCCCAATGAGATTACCTTAATGACTGCCAACCTGCCGTCCGGCTATCACAGGGACTTTCAGTTAGTGAAAGAACATTTGTTTCCGGCTTTCAAAACATTGAAAGCTTGTATTGAAATGGCTGGGCTGATGCTTTCTAACATAGAAATCAAAAAAGATATTCTTCTGGATGAGAAATACAAATACCTCTTTACAGTTGATGAAGTAAATAAATTGGTAATGCAGGGTATTCCCTTCAGAGACGCTTATAAAATTATTGGTCAAAAAGTGGAAGATGGCTCATTCACGCCTCCCCCTGCCGGAGAGGTTGCCAGAGGGCTACATGAAGGCAGCATCGGAAACCTTTGTACTGAAGCAATAAAAAAACAGATGCAAAAGGTTGTTGATTCATTTCCATTTACATCTGTTCAGGCTGCTGTGCAGTCACTATTAGACAATTAATCTTTTGGTTTGCTATTTCATCTTACCCGGCTTCATTCCTGGAGAATTTTCATAGAGGCCTCTCTCAGTCATTTTCACTTCCCCAATTTTTTCGAATGTAAATGTCTGAAATGATTCATACTCATTTGCATCCACTCGCTTTGGTAGCATAAGTACAAAGGGGTCTCCATTATTTGTGGCAGTAAGTCCAGTGCTTAACCGTATCGGAGCAGCTCCTTTGCTTTCCATAACCCATCCCGGATTTCCGATTTGCTCTGAGTAGTATATTCTCCACTTCACATTATCCTGGTTTGCAAAATCCCATTGTATAATAGGTGTTCCATCCACTTTTGACTGTCCGGATGCGTTCAGGAAGCGGTTACTATGCGAAGCACTTATTTCAAAATATCCATTACCAATACTTCGCACATTAAAATGATGATTAGGCTGGCTAATATAGTCCCACTGAACCAACCTTGCGCCATTCTCTTTACTTATACCCTCTATCGCCAGATATTTCCCTGTATGGTTAACTTTAATTTTATATAGTCCATTCTCAAGAGGCGAAATACTTCTATTAATTTTTCCCTTTTGAAGTGCCCCCATATTCTTTCTTAACTCAGCTGACTGCCGTTTTTGTTCATATTCAGTTCTGAAAGAAATATTCTGAATAGAAGCATTGAACCAATAAGCACCGTTAACAGCCAATATGTCGTTAGTAGATAATGTATTGTTTCCCATTGTACAATCACTTACCTTATCACCAGACTTGCATTTCAATGTCACTTTACCCTGCTTAGCAAAAGCGGTAGAAAAATAATGCATGATACTGGCATAATCGTATGCACCGATAGTTGTGCCAGATTCAATTTGAAAATTATGCTTACTCAATTCACTATCAATATTGTCCCAAAGTATCTGAACATAACTATCCCTGTCAGGCCGGCTTTGCTCATGCCAAAAACCAATGGCATGCATCAGTTCATGCAGAATAGTGCTATAATTTGAAGTGGAAAGGTTTAAGCCCTGCCTTCCTCCATGCCTTCCTACCCAACTGCTGCCACCAGAAAAACCCATTTCCATAACCGATTTATAATCGACATAGATATAATCTGATTCATTAGTCCTTGGCTTAAACCTTACTCTCGTATTTGTGTTTAAGAAATCGATAGCTGCATACAAACTTCCCTGAAACCCAAACATAAAAATGGAATCCTCAATTTCAACAGGTATATATCCTTTTGGCCATAGATAATTTCCTTCTGTATTTCCCTGCATTGCTGCATTTTTGTTATGTTGGTCAACTATTATATCGCCATTCATAAGAAAGTCATTTCCGGAACGGCTTACATAAATATCTCTGTACTGGATACTTCCGGGCAGCTTTACTTTCTGAATACTCACGGGCAGTTGTCCCAGCATTGCTTGCTGCAAAAAAATCATGGCGCAACAAATAATTAATCGGGCAGATTTCATATACTATGTTTTAAAGTGGTTATTATTTTTTTATGAAACAAAGGGCCTTTAGCATTTAATGGTCATCCTGTACATTCTCTTTTATTTTAGAAGTCTGTGGTTTTAATACATTGGGTACATTTCTCCCTTCTGATTTTAATGGATCATCATTTATTACCTGCAGGGTTTCGTTCTTCTTAAAATCCAATAGCATGGCCGGAGCAATTTCATCCCTCGTAAGCCTGAATTCAGCCCCATTGGCCGGAGTTGCTGTTGTAGTATTCCAAAATTGCATGGTTACCCTCATATAATTTTTAAAACAACGAAGCCTCCATCCCTTTGCTCCATTTTCAGCAGGCGTTATATACCACTTTTGATTATCCTGATTCAGCCAATCCCATTGAATTATCTTTGCACCTTCCTTAGGGCTTTCGCCATCACTACTAAGAAAGCGGCCGCTTTTTTTAGACATAATACTATAAAGGCCATTACCCAAATATTTTACGATAAATAAAAAATGTGATTGCACTTCCATATCCCATTGTACAGCTTTAGCACCGTTCTGGGCTGCTGCACCTTCAATGGCCATATACCTGTCGGTACGGTTTACTTTTATCATGTACTCACCATCAGATAATGTTTGTGAAAGAACCGCCTGGTTAAAAAGCAGGCAGCAAAAGCAAAGCGATACTATTGATTTCATAACCCTGTTTTAATGTGAATAAGTAATGATATGATTGTAGGTACCATCCTCTGTATTTATCTTAAGCTCAGTAGCAGTAAGGCTTATTACAGAAAATTCATATGTACCAACACCGGATCCACTGGTAATTACTCTTTCTAATTTTGTTTCACTGTTGGTAAACCGCCAGGTGCCGCTTTGAAATACCTGCGGATCGGCTGGGCTGCATTTTGCAGCACCGGCATTCCCTTCGTATGTATTATCTGCTTCAAAAACATACTGGTCATCCTTATAGCAGGCAGACATGGAGCCATATCCATCCTGCGTGAAGCCGTCTGACAGGCGCACTACTGAATAAGCTTTTAAAATCCAGGGTTGCTGGCTGAGCAATGTTGTTTTGGAAAGCGGCGGTGTTTCTTTGCTTTTACTGCAACTTATAGTGATACAAGCTACAACAAACTGTATGGCGAGTTTAGAAAAAAGTTTCATGATTAATGGTTTTTATAATTAAAGTCTTTGATAAGTTATTATACCCTGACCTTCGGTGCCTGTCATTATCATTTTACTACCTGAAAACACTACGGCATAAGACTGGCCTACGGCAAAATTGGTAGCCGAAGTGGTGAACTTAGTTCCCTCCAGCTTCCACTTTGTTTTATAATATAGTTTTTGCTGAATGTTTTTATAATTTTCATCGCATCCGCTGTTAGTGGCATTAAGCCGGTAAGTGCCATCTGTATTTATTTCATATACAATTTTTGCTGCACAAGGCCTTTGTTTCAGCAAGGCTTTGTGGGCATCTACTTGCTGCCCGTCAAATACAATTGTGTGAGAGATGATCTTCCATTTTCCTGCGGGTGACTGGGCATTTATTGAAACAGTAAACAGGAATGATATTATGAGAATGATTGTCTTATACATTTCCTTTTGTATTAGTTAAATTTAAAAACTATTTCTTACCCCAGCCTGAAGGCCATTTTAAAAACTTATCCAAACTTCCATACCCACTCATTATTAAAGTTATACCGGAACAATTTGGAGGCGCAGCACAAAATTATTTCCAGGTAAAATAGCGCCAGTTTTTAAAATCAATCCTAATTACAGGTTTACGCTTTTGTTCTATAAAAATGCGAGAGCGATGTAGTAATATATTGTTATTCGGAAATATTATTCTTTAAGTTCACAAAGGCTATTTGCATAGTAATTAAATTTCCTTTTTCATCTTTCCCGGCAGCTTTTATATCGCCGGAAATTTGCGAAGCGGCATAATTAGTAATATTTACTGTTCCAGATAAGGCAGCTGTGCCTATACCATACTCTCCATCATTTTCCTGGGTAAAGATGAGGGTTGGTTTCCCCTTTTCATTGCCCGATGGTGCAATTTGAAAACTGCCTTGTGAGGGCGAATTGAAATATAAAACCATAAAGTGGGCAATTTTTGATAATTGCCGGGAGGCAGAAAATTGTATACTCATGTTCTTTCCGCTTTGCAAAGGAATGGCCCAGTCGCCTTCGTATTGTGCAAGGGCTTCTTTATTTCTATACACAGCTACTTTAAAATAAGGTTTGCCGCTATCAGCCAATGGCACTAAAGACGGGATGTTATCCGTATCCTGTGCCGTACCTGCTGCTGTATTAATAGTGGAATCGTTTACAGCCTTTTTTTCATCTGCCGGTGCATTTGTATTTTGATTGCAGGAGGCAAACAACACACAGTAAAAAAATATAACTGCTATTCGCTTAATTGCTTTTTTAAAATTTGCTGATACAAAAATCATGGTTGTGTTTTAAAGTATAATTATGAAAATCAGTTTTTCTTCACATTCACAGATATGCTTAAGTTGATAGTAAATTCCGTCTGGTCTACCTTTCGGGTGATGGTACCGTTGAACTGAGGTTTTCCTATATCGGCGCCGGTCATAGTAAACCAGTTTTTATCTTTTAAAGAGCCCCGTATGATGCGCTGTGCCTTTTCTATTGGAAAATCCTGCCAGCGGAATAAAGGAAGTGGTCCCATTAATATAAACACCTTTTTATTTTTTATTAGCGGTGTAAAATCTACCAACGCTTCATTAATAAACAATTTAATCTGGCCCGATTGCACATCATACTCTGCATCAATAGGAATGTAAAAGCTGGCGGGTGTGCCAGCGCTTCTCGCCACAGCTCCAAAGCCTGCTTTATCACTTGCAGCAGATACAAAGGGTACTGTTGGCGCTTTGATGTCGGCCAGTGTAATAAGTTTGGTAAAGTTGTAAGAACTTTTCATTTCTTCGGCCACGGCTTCTTTTGGGTCGGCTAAAAAAGTAAACTTAACAGCATTGCCTTCTAAATTTCCTTTCATTTTTATTACCCCGCTGCCCACACTGTTTTTTGGATAACGAAGATTAACTACCGCTTTTAGCATACCACCATATTTCCACCACACAGCGTTAAAATTATTACGGTAAATAAATTCAAAATTTTGAGTCATCTCCCCGCTATAAAGTCCGCAATAGGTTTTTAATAATATGTCACTTACATACGACATCATATCACCCGCAAAACTGGCCATTCCCAAACTGCCGTTCAGCGACTCGGCGTCTAATTTTGAAGTTGCATATATTTTGCCTATCTCTTTTGGAACAAAATCGGTACCGGTTGGTAGTGTTACCCCGATTTTAGCCGTCCCGGCATCCACGGCTACTCCGGGTCCCTTATCCAGTACAATATTTTTTAGCACAGTAGAAATGGACTTGGAATAAAAACCTACTGCAGTGGAAAAGGCAGCACAGGCTTCATTAATCATTACCAGGTATTCGCAGATGGTATTATCAGTGGCATTATGTGATTGAAATTCTTCATTTCTCTTCTTCATTTCATCAGCCTGCTGCTTTAAATTGTCGTTTAACTGGCTCAGGTTCCCAGATAGGTTTTGTGACAGGGTACTTCCTTTGCTTACAGTAGCAGCTAATTGCTTGTTTGCACTATTTATGGAGCGAAACATTTTCAGCATTTTATCCAGGTTGTCCGTCGCTTTCTTTTTTTTCGTTTCTAACTCATTGTGTTGCGTTGCATTTAAGCTGCTTTTTACTGCCAGCACCCTGCTTTCTATTAATGCCTTTGCTTTTTGGGTAGCCGCAATATTTTCATCCGCCATCGCATCCAGTTCATCCAGCATGGTTACTTCTACGCTTATTGTCGTGTCGCTTTTTTTATCAGCGCTGATAGCTTTTATATAATACATGCCGGTTTCCGATGGTGCCGTCCAGATAGCCGTAAAAGCACCGTCATTATTCATAGCCATATCGTAGGCCTCCTGGTGGTTCCGGGGGCCAGTCACCTTAATCTGAACAGCAGCATATCCCTCATGCTTTATACTTCTGCCGGCGAGGGTAACTTTTCCTGTTATAAAAATTTCATTGACCGAAGCTCTCATTTCAATAGACACATAGCCCTCATTCTCTTTTTTACTACCCGTTGCCTCCGCTTCAATAGCCGGCACCGGTTCTTTATCCTTTTTTTGAGAGGTTGATGAGGTCGGTTTTTTATCACTTTTTACACCCTCCGCCAATTTATCCAAAGCCTTGTCTGTTGCATTACCTGCAGCTACCTCAACCTTTTGTTCTGCTTTATATTTAACGGCGTCCTTAACCTTTTTTAAAACCTGGGCTTGCACTGCGCTAAGCCCAAACCCGGCAACATAGAGTAAAAGAAAAACCAGTCGCTTAAATAATTTGGAGCGACAGTTTTTTGTCAAACATCTTACCTTGAAAAAGAATTTAACGGATGAACGGGGTATCATTAACAGGTTCTGCATACATTTAATAAATAATTCCAAAGGCTAAATTGAGTAAGAAATCTACAGAAGCTATCCCAGAATCTGCAAACGACTATTTAAATAGACAAACGTATTAATTATGTAAGTTTGGGCATGGCAATAAAACCTTATCGCTGCATAGTAGTTGATGATGATGATATTGACAGGCTAACAACCGCTTCCTTCATCAAAAAATACCCCCAACTTTCAATTACCGGCAATTACTCTTCTGCCAATGAAGCTTTGGCAGGTATCAATAATTTGCCGGCTGATATTGCATTTTTAGATGTGGATATGCCAGGTATGTCGGGGTTAGAACTCCGGGGGCAATTGGATAGCATTCCTGCCTGTGTGTTCATCACTTCATATCCCGATTATGCAGTGGAAAGCTTTGAATTGGCAGCTTTGGATTTTATTGTAAAACCAATAAAGGCCGATCGCTTCGCAAAAACAATAGGCAGGATAAATGAATTTTTTACCATCCGTGATAAAGCAAAACTCCTTGACCATACATTAGGCGCTGATACTATTTTTATTAAAGATGGGCATGAACAGGTTAAACTTCCGCTGCATGAAATTATTTACCTGGAAGCGTTGAAAGATTACACCAGCATTGTTACCACAAGCGGAAAACACTGTGTCCTTTCTTCCCTGGGAAATTTATTGAAGGAGCCTGGCTTTCAATCCTTCCTCCGTATTCATAAAAGTTATGCTGTACAAAAAAATTATATTGACCGGGTAAGGGCACAGGAGGTATTGGTAAAAAATATTTCATTGCCTGTTGGCAGGGCTTTTAAAGATGCTTTGGCCGGGTTCAAATAACAAAAAAATGAAAAAAACACTTTTCCTGTTTTTTACACTAAGCACATTGCAGACCGCTGCGCAAAAAAAGGGTAAGGTGTTGGTTGATTCTTTACTAAGTGCAATACCTGCTGCTAAAGACGATACCATCAGGGCAAGGCTGTATAACAGGGTATTTAATGAAATGACGTTTATCAATATTGACGAAGCAATGCAATATGCAAGAACCGGGTTGCGTCATGCACAAAAAATGAAATGGCCAAAAGGTATCGCTGTTTTTCAAAGCAACCTGGGCAGGGTTTACAGCGATATAGGGAGCTACGACTCAACATTATTTTACTATTCCGCTGCACTTATTACACATGAAAAGGTGGCTGATAAATACAATATGGCCGCTACAAACATCAACCTTGGTGTGGCAGCGCAAAATATTCAGGCCGACTATTCCACCGCTGCCACATACTATTTTAAAGCATTGCAACTGGCAGAGGGAATAAATGACAGCACCCTGCTATCAGTATGTCAGACCAATATTGCCCGCATTTATGGCCTGCAGAAAAACTATACCAAAGCACTGGAGTTTGACAATAAAGCCCTCCGCATCCGTGAAAAAAAAGGCACTATAGATGAAATAGCCAACTCCTCGGAGAGCATTGGCAAAACCTATTATACATTAAACAATATACCCAAGGCAACTGAATATCTTCAAAAGGCTCTTACCCTCTATGAATCTTCCGGAAATATGATGGGGCTGGCTTCGGTATGGTCTGGTTTATCATTGGTGTATGGAAATGATTACCGCAAGGTAGCCGAAGCAAGAATAAAATCAATGGAGTTGTGGAATGAGGTGAACCCCATGCACCCGGAAGCTATTACTAATACCGGCAACCTGGGAGTAATTTATCTTGACATTGTAAGATATGACAGCAACCACCAGGTAAAATACGGGGGTGTTATTCCTGATAACAAACAGATGCTGCTGAAAAAAGCTGAAGATAACCTCAACACAGCTATCCTGCTTGCCGGGCAGTCAGGTAATATTGACAGCAAATCCTATTTTACCGGTGTATTGGCAGAAGTCCAGGAGTTTAAGGGAGACTACAAAAAAGCATACTACAATTTTAAAGCATACAGGGAGGAGCAGGATTCAATTTTCTCCCAGGAAAATAAAAACAAAATAGCAGAAGCCGGGAGCCAGCGGGAAATAGATAAAAAGAACAGTGAGCTTACAATAAATAAACTGGCATTAAACAACCAGCGAAAAACCATGGGTGGGCTGATTGGCGGATTAGCCTTGCTTGGTATTATTGGAGTTTTATTCTACCGGCAAAGCCAGCTTCGCAAAAAAACAAATAACATACTAAAGCAACTGAATAATGAACTGGATAATGCCAATAAGATAAAAGCAAAATTTTTTGCTATCATTAGTCATGATTTGCGGGCGCCGGTGGCAAATCTCATCAGCTTTCTGAATTTGCAAAAAAATGAACCGGGGCTATTAAGTAAAGAGACGGCCGCACAGCATGAAAATAAAATAACCACATCTGCAGAAACATTGCTTGAGAACATGGAGGCTATGTTACTTTGGAGTAAAGGCCAAATGGAGGGTTTTAAACCAGCAAAAAATAAGATAAAGGCATCAGCCGTGTTTGAGCAATTGAATAAAACTTTTGCAGCTATAGATAATGTGCAAATCAGTTATCATAACCCCGATGATGTAACCGTAATCACAGACGGGAACTACCTGCAGGCTATTATGCACAACCTTACTTCAAATGCTATAACAGCATTAAATAATAATCCCTGCGCTGCTATTCACTGGCAGGCAAAAAATATTGACGGTATGGTTGTTTTCAGCATCAGCGACAATGGCTCCGGCTTACCATCCGAAATTATAAAAGGGTTGAATAGTGAGACCATGAGCCTGGGAAGCAAAAAAGGCTTTGGCCTTATGATTGTAAAAGATATGGTGAAAGCCATCAATAGCAACATTACATTTGAAAGTAATGCCTCGGGAACTATATTTACTATCACTCTGCCAGCTTAGTTATTGCTTACACATCCGGAAAATGCTTTTGCCTAAATCTGGGCCTGACCTTTTCTGATAAAACGGCCGGCAAAAAAATTGCCTGAAAAATCCATGGGCATCCTTAGTTCCAGGCATTCATCCTCTTAGTCCTTGTAACTCCGGATGCGATTGTAGCACTTTTGCCAGCCATTTGATAACCCTTTCCTCGGTGTACTTCAAAAATAATCATATCAGCATTCAACAGTGTATTGTCTGTGCCAATCAAAAATTCATCCTTTCCAGCTTCATAACGCAAACTCATAACCCGTATTTATCTACTAAATAAATTAATGCTGCCATATTCACCGCCCCCAGTTCTAACTCTCTTTTATTGACAGCTTCAAACACATCACTTCGGGAATGGTGAATATCAAAATATCGTTGTGAGTCGGGGGTCAGGCTGGCCATCGGTGTCTTTAAAGCCCTGTTGAGTGGGCCAATATCGGCACCACCGCCACCTTTATTGAATTCAGTACATCCATAAGGAGCAATCAATTCTTTCCAGCTTACAAATTTCTGATACTGTTCATCACTACCGCTGAAGCCCAAAGCTCTTGGAGTAAACCCTCCGGCATCACTTTCTATCGCCAGTATAAATTTCTTTCCCTCCTTTTGCGCTTCTTCTGCGTACTTAGCTCCGCCCCGCAAACCATTTTCTTCATTGGCAAATAAAACAAAGCGTATCGTTCTTTTGGGGTTATAACCGATGGTTTTGAATGCCCGTAGTATTTCCATTGTTTGCACCACGCCTGCCCCATCATCATGTGCGCCTTCACAATTATCCCAGCTGTCAAGATGTCCCCCAATAGTTATTATTTCGTCCGGAAATTCAGTTCCGGTTAATTCGCCGATTATATTATGGCCGATTGTATCGGGGAGAAAATAACCGTTTGTTTTCATCCTTACAGTAACTTTTCCTTTCTCTAATTCCTCTGCAAGCCTATCAGCATCCTTAAGTCCAATGGCTAAAGCTGGAATTTTATCATAAGCAGAATCATATCTTGTAGCCCCGGTATGTGGATTATTATCTGCTGCATGGCTCATGCTTCTTACAATCACTGCTTTGGCGCCATATTTTGCTGCACGGCTGGGGCCTTGTCCCCGGTATTGTCCGGCATCACGATAGGCATGAAAAGTATTGATATAAGTGTCGTTAAATTTATAGTTGTAAAAAACAATCTTACCCTTTACTTCATTTTTTCTTTTTTCTAATTCATCAAAAGAATTGACCAGCAAAACCTCAGCAGCAACCCCCTTTTTTGGTGTACCCAACGAATTGCCTAAAGCCACAACATCCAATTTTTGATAAGCTTCTTTCCCGTTAATGTTAAATGATGCCATATCCTCTCCACCCCGCACCCAATGTGGCACCATACACTCCTGCATCCAGGCTTTATCAGCACCACTTTCCTGCATTACTTTCAAACCCCATTGCTCTGATTTAACCATGCCAGGTGAACCGGCAAGCCTTCCACCGATTTTTTTCGTTAAATGGCGAAGGTTTTCATACGCCTTCCCATTCGTCAGTATTTCATCTGAAATCCGTTTAATAAAAGCCGAATCTTCTTTTTGGCTAAAAACTGCCGTATAAGCGACAGAAAGAAATAAAACCAGCAACAGTTTTCCCATACATTTCCGTTTTGCTAAAGATAACTGAAAGCCGAAAAGGATACAAAGATTTAAGACAAACGGTAAATCTTACTCCCTCAAAACCGTTACCTTCGGAAACTGATTTATTTAACTATGAAGATTGGAATTGTTTGTTACCCCACTTTTGGCGGTTCTGGAGTGCTGGCTACGGAGCTGGGCAAAGCTCTGGCACAGAAAGGCCATATGGTTCATTTCATCACCTACCAACAGCCGGTCAGGTTAAATGGATTTATTCCAAACATTTTTTATCATGAGGTGCAGGTGCCTACTTATCCGTTGTTCGACTATCCGCCGTATGAAACAGCATTGGCCAGTACGATGGTGGATGTAATCAAGAATAATGACCTTGACCTGCTGCATGTCCATTATGCCATTCCCCATGCCTCAGCGGCATATATGGCCAAACAGATTTTAAAAAAAGAAGGAAAGAACGTTCCTGTTATCACTACACTGCATGGTACGGATATAACATTGGTAGGAAGAGACAAGACGTATGCACCAGTGGTAACTTTTTCCATCAATGAAAGTGATGCCATTACCGCTGTATCTAACAACTTGCGGGATGAAACCTACAAGCATTTTAAAATTGAAAAGGATATTGAGGTTATTGTAAACTTTGTTGATGTCAGTCGTTTTAACAGAAAGCCTATTGATGCATTTAAAAAAGTAATTGCCCCCAACGGAGAAAGGGTGCTGATGCATGCTTCCAACTTCAGGAAGCTTAAACGTATTCCAGATGTTGTAAATATTTTCAAAAAAATACATGATATAATTCCCTGTAAATTAATGTTGGTAGGCGACGGGCCTGAGCGTCCTGCTGCAGAAGACCTGTGCCGGGAATTGCATTTATGCGATGATGTTCGTTTTGTTGGCAAACAGGACCAAATGGAAGATATCCTGGCTATTGCAGATTTATTTTTATTGCCCTCTGAATATGAAAGTTTTGGCCTGGCAGCATTGGAGGCAATGGCAGCCGGGGTTCCGGTTATTTCTACCAATGCCGGTGGATTGTACGAAATAAATATTCCCGGTGAAACTGGATATATGAGTGACGTGGGTGATGTAGATTCAATGAGCCAACAGGCACTATCTGTTTTAAAAGATGATGCCACATTACTGCAGTTCAAGGAAAAAGCAGCCGCTCATGCCAAAAAATTTGACATCAACAATATCATTCCTTTGTATGAAAAATTGTATGAACGATTTCTATAATCAAAAATCCCCCGCTTAAAACGGGAGATTTTTGAGTTGAACAGGATATAGCTCCTGTCAGATTAACGTCGCAGCCATGGCCTCGGGTCAACATTTCTTGTTTCAATCATCAGGATAAAATCAATTTGTCCGCCGCTGCCATCATCATCTTTTCCCGCCTTTCCGATTTGTTGCCCTGTTTTTACAGTGGTTCCCTTGCTTACACTTACTGATGTAAGATTACTGTATGTGGTAAAATATTTACCATGCCGGATTGTAACCACCATACCATCGCCAAGATTATACACACCGCTTACCTCACCGTCAAAAACGGCTTTAACAGCCACCCCTGCTGATGGAGTTGAGATAGTAATGCCAGGATTATCAAAAGTGAGAAGTGTATTATCAATTTTGTTGGGGCCAAAATGTAATGTTAGTACCCCGTTGTCCACCGGCCAGGGTAATTTAGCCCTGTTCAGTTCAAACTTGGTATTGAGAGCAACGTCGGTTGCATTAAAATTCAGGTAGCTGTCAGGCTTTTTAGTTGGTTCATTTCTTTTAGGAGTGGCAGTACCAGTTGGGTTCGTAGTTGGATTTGTACCCGGTTTTGTAATAGCCGGATTTTCTGCGGGTTTATTCTTCTTCGCCAGGTCATCAGCTTTCCTTTTAGCATCTGCCTCTGCTTTTGCTTTAGCTTCTGCTTCTTTTTTGGCGGCTTCTATTTCCCGACGTACAATAGCGGTTATTGCATTTTGCAGATCCCGGTCTTTTTTCTTTTTGGCAGCAATTTGTTTTGAAAGGTCTTTTTCTTTTGATTTAAGCTGGGTTACAATTAAATCCTTTTCTTTTTTCTGGACCGCCAATTCCTCCACCTGCTTTGTTTGGTTTCCCAACGCCACATTCTTTTGTTTTTTTCTTCCTAATTGCTGTTGTTTACGCTGCGCTATCAGTTGCTGTGTTTCCAGAATAATTCCAACTTGCTTTTCCCGGTATGACCGGTAGCTTTTCAGGTAAGAAATCCTCCTGATAGCATCATTAAAACTGTTAGCCGAAAAAATAAAATTCAAATAATCATAATTACTCCTGTTTTTGTAAGCATACACAACCGTTTTTGCATATTGCGATTTTAGAGTATCCAATTGCTTTTGCAGCCGGTATATTTCAAGGTTACTTATGTAGATATCATCATCAATTCCCTTTATTTCTTTATTAATGCTGCCGATATATTGTTCCTGCAGGCTTATTTTCTTTTTCAGGATGTTGAGCTGGCCCAGTGTCTGCTTGGTCTGCCCCTTTACCTTATTATACATTCCCTGTATCTCACTAAGCTCCCGTTGAATTTCGCTCCTTTCCTTTTCCAGCATGGATTTGTCCTGTGTAGGCTGTGCAGTAACCATGCAGGCAAATCCTGGAAGCAGCAATAAACTGAAGAAGATTTTTTTTCTCATAGTTAAGTGTGAGGTTAAAAACAGAGTGCCGGATTGCTAGCCGATAACGGCAATTTGCAAAATAAATTTTATTAAGCTAATTCTGTGTATAATTTTTAGGCACAGAGAACGGAAAGCTTAACTTTTCATTAAAACTATACTGTTTAAAATCCATTCTTATATCCAGCTTCTTTTTCTCAGCAACATTTATGCTCCGCTTTGTCGAAAAATTTACCTGTTTTTTATTCTCATAGTCTGTATAGGTTAAATAACAGGTTCGGTTTCTTTGCATATCAAGATCATCCAATTTACTGCTTTGCACAAGTTTTTCCGTTTCTCCTATTGTAAAGAGGTTTTTAAAAAACACCCCGTTACTCTGTAATGAAACGGTGTTGCCCGATTTCCTGTAAGAGGTAATATTGGAATCAAGAAATACAGGATTGCCCAACAGCAGATCCTGCAAAGTTGAAAGATCCAGGGGCAGGGCTGTAACTTCCTGAAGAAAAGTAACACTCCTTGGTGTATAAATTTTATTCTGTTTATCCAGCAGTTTTACAGAGTCAGGTGTAATATATGCTCTTAGTCCCTCGATACCCAGTGGCCCGGTAATGACAATCCATATTACACTATCCTTATACATTCTTATATGTGCATTTACATTATATTTTTTCCCCTCTGCATCTTCATAGTCCAAGTTAATTTTGCCGGAGAAAGTAGTAAAGTTGATGTGATTGTTCATCACTCCCTTATATGTCTCTTTAATAAAAGCTATTGAATCGTCCTTTGCATGATTGGGCAGTATCGTCACTACAACAGCTACCGTATCTATCTTTGCAACTGCGGTCTGGATATTTTTTGCAGAACGGCATGAGTACAAAAGGCAAATACTGCCAATAATTAGTATAAATAATCTGTTCATAATGATTTTTTACTGTTTACCGCTGTGGCCAAAACCACCGGCATTTCTTCCGGTAATTTCCAACTCGTTAACTTCTTTCCATACTGCTTTATCAATCTTTTGAATTATTATTTGGGCGATGCGGTCACCAGGTTGAATAAACTGTTCTTCCTGGGATAGGTTGATTAATATAATTTTTATTTCTCCCCTGTAATCTGCATCAATAGTACCAGGGGTGTTGAGGCAGGTAATTCCCTGCTTAAATGCCAATCCACTTCTGGGGCGGATTTGTGCTTCATATCCTGCCGGCAGTTCAATAAATAAACCAGTTGGAATCAATGCCCTTTCAAAAGGTTGCAGGCTTTGCGGGGCGTCCAGGCTGGCCCTGATGTCCATTCCAGACGAACCGGCTGTTGCGTACGCAGGCAACGAATTGGAAGATTGATTAATTATTTTTATTTCGATAACTGACATTATTGCAAAGATAATCACCGGTTGATGGATTATACCGGTTTACACCCCTTACCGGGCCTGTTAAATTTTTTGAAGCAAAACTGTTGCGTAGGCCATTAATCCTTCTTCACGGCCAACAAAGCCCAATTGCTCTGTGGTAGTTGCCTTAATTGAAATGTCTCTTTCCCTTACCGCTAACAGGTCTGCAATAGTTTTTTGCATCATGCCGACATACGGTTTGATTTTTGGAGACTGCAGGCAAAGGGTGCTATCAATATTGACAACTGTATATCCTTCACTGGCTATCAACCCCGCTGTTTTCTTTAATAAAATTTTACTGTCAATATCCTTATAGGTTAAATCTGTATCTGGAAAATGAACGCCAATATCCCCCAGGCAAAGAGCTCCCAGCATTGCATCACAAATGGCATGAAGCAAAACATCAGCATCGCTATGCCCCAACGCCCCCTTGTGATGAGGAATCATTACTCCCCCCAACCACAGATCCCGACCCTCCACCAGTTTGTGAAAATCAACTCCAGTTCCTATACGGTATGCCATGAAGCAATTTTAGTTCACAAATATCATTAAAACCTGTCTGTCAAACCAAAGAGTTTTATCTATTACTACTTTCATATACAGGCATAAAATAAGCATCCCGTTCCACCAGGGCGGAACGGGATGCTTTATAAGTATTTGATACTATTATTTCGTTTTGCTACCACCACTAAGATCAAACAGCACAGAGAAACGAAGTGTGTTTGATAAAGGATTGCGGCTAACGCCACTTCCTGAAGGCAGAAGATAAGCAAAATTGAATCCGAAGACATTGTACTTAAGACCTAAACCAGCAGTAAAATATTTACGGTTTCCTTTTTCAGCACTTTCAAAGAAATAACCGGCACGAAGTGCAAACTGGTTGTTATACCAATATTCACCACCCAATGACACCTGGAATTCTTTCAATTCTTCGCTGAATCCACCAGGAGCATCACCAAATGAACTGAACCAACTTGAAATTACACTTTTCTTTCTGTAAGCAGTTAATGCGGCAGCGTCGCCTTCTGCAGGAGGAGTAGGAACTAATAATTTATTTAATTCCAGTCCAAAAGAAATAGAGTTGGTACTGTTGAATTTATTCCTATAGTTAAATCCAAGACCGAGATTAGCAGGAATGAAATCTTTTGCATCTGCATTATCAGTGTAAGCGATTTTAGAGCCGAGGTTTGATAAAACTGCACCCCAAGCAAAACCATCGCCATCAGCTTTTACACCGTCATGATAATATCCGATGTCAGCAGCTACTGCGCTACCTGATTTGTAAGTTGTGCTTCCTGAGGGAACTCCGTTTGTAAGATCCGAGTTAATATATTTTAAAGCAATGCCAATTCCGTTTTTAGCATTCAGCCTGCGGGAATAGCCTACATCAATACCAAATTCACGGGGACGTCCTTCGCTAAGGTCTACTCCAAGATTATTGGTAAAAGTGATTTTACCCAGGCTGAAATACCGTACTGAAGCATGTATGGCCTGGTTATCATCAAATTTGTAAACTCCGGTCAACGAAGCAAGATAAACATCATTTACAATATCCTTCAACCATGGAGTGTAAGTAGCAGTGATACCGCTATGTTCGTTGAAAGCTACCTTACCTATATTCCACAATCCGGAAACAGCATCAGGAGAGGTGGCAACACCCATATCTCCCATACCGCCTGAACGGGCATCGGGTGAAATACGAAGAAAAGGAACAGCAGTTGTAACAACATTGATTGGGTCAACCTGGGCTTTTACAGTAGATGATAAACCACAAAAGAGCAGGAATCCGGCAGTTAGTTTTAAAGCAGTTGGTCTCATTAGTAAGTTTTTAATAATGGTGTAAATATAGAGCTTTTGATTAAATACAAAACTAAAATAGAAAATTTTATCTGAAACAAAAAAAATGAAATTTTCAGGGTTTTTCAGAGGCCTGCGGGTCACGGCAACACCCCTGATTCCAGGGGGTTTTGTCAACTTCGACACTTTGAACGGTTTCACTTATTTTTTATTGCCTTTTCCAAAAAAAACCTGACAACAATCATAAAGAATATTAATTTTTTGCCCGATTCTTTCGAAGAAAGCAGATTTTTCCGGCAATTCATTGGGCTTTCAAACCTGTCTCCGGTACCCCTTATTTATATATACCCTTAGTTTTCCAGTTTCATTCACAGACAAAAGCACCTGGCCAATGCCCGTTTACGGCTACGATTGGGACCCTGTCTATCCTCTTTCGTGGCTTCACCGCTTGCAAAAGCGCAGCTGCCAGTTATTCTTATTTCAATAAATATTTTAAACCAAGATACATAAATCAAAGAATAACCAATTTTTCAATTACCTCTTTTTTCTTTTTATCCGGAGCTACTACTCTGAGTTTGTAGAGATAAACACCCCGGCCTAATTTATCGCCATATTCGTCTTTACCATCCCATTGAATTTCAGCAGAACGGTTACCCTCTGTAAAAACAGACCGGCTGAAAGATTTTACAATGCGGCCGGTAATGGTCATTATTTGCAAATGCACCTGCAAGAGCTGCCCCGGTTTATTATGCTCAAACCAAAAGCCGGTATTGGTAGTAAATGGGTTGGGGTAATTCAACACATGGCTTAATTCCAGTTCCTCGTCTTTGGCGACAGTAAATTCAAGAACAGCTTCATTAGAATTATTAAGCACATCCCATGCTTTGATTTTTACAGTATGAGGACCGGGTTCCATATTCGGGAATTGAAACCGAACAACTCCCTTTTGATAACTATCCAGATCGCCCTGGTAAAAATCATTCAGGATAAAATATTTCCGGCTGTCATTATCCAATGTGGCAACAATATCATGCCCAATGCCAGTACCTGCTGTATTAATGCCTGATGAATCAGCCAGCTTTACAATCAATACAGGGTTTTGATTAGTGATACCGCCATTAGCGAATAATTCATCATTGAGATACGGCTTTATCTCCGGCCCCGCATTATCCCCGCCAATATTATTTCCGGCACCACCTATAATGAAGTTGGTAAAATACCCATTGGCATCTTTTACTCCGTCTTCTGCATACAAACTAAGTTTACCATTTCCAAACTGGTAGTTTATATCTTTCGGCACTTTAAAAGTGAAAGAGAAGCGGCCATTGGTTACAGAAGCTTTGCCTTTAAATAAAATATTCTTTTGGCTTTGAAAACCAGTTACAGAACTGCCCGGGTCGTTGGCCAGTGTATTCACCGTTTGTGGTTTGTCAAAAACGGTAGGATAAACATTGCCATTAAAATTGGTTAATATATTTCCAGTTAAATCTGTTACTTCCCCTTCCATTACAATCTTCTCAGTGGAACTGAGAGTATCAGCAATTGCAACAGGAATGCCGTTAATTTTTGTAGCCCTGACCCTTAATGCCGGAAAAGCAAGAGTGATTGCCGGGTCGCCAAGCAGTGTAAATTTTCTGTTGTTTGTTACATCACCATAAGTCTGGTAAGTAAAATTCTTTGCTTCCTTTACCGCATCACCCAATGTTTTGTAATTGCCGTTTGCATCTGGCTGCAAAGCAAACTGCAGGTAATTATTATTCATGATGCGGTTGCTGAAAGCAAATACAACTCTTGTTGTTGTCATCAACCCGATTGCTCCTGTTTTTGGCCGCAGCAAAATATTTTCACCGATAGAATTGATTGTTGGATTATCATAAGGAGCAAAATCGCAGGTAGCCGTAATAAATAAAGGAAGACGGTACTGGTTATTCCAGTTGTTCACCATTTCCTGGTCGAGAATTGTTTCTTCTGCAAGTCTTCTTGCACCCCCATGACCATTATAATTCCATATTAATGTGCCGTTATAGATTTGATTGTTACTTGCCAGCACTGCCTGCGGGTAGCGGCTTCCACCAGCTCCGCTTTCCTGCTGAAAAGCGTCGAGATAAATTTTCTGCTGATTGAATACCGGGCCTGCTGCTGCTGAAGTTGTGGTTATTATTTCAGCATCCTGTAAATGCAAATTATTATCTTCATCATCCGCAATAAAAGTGAGGTTGTTTCTCCAGGGGCCCAGGCTTTGGGGGGCAAAATAGGCAGCAACCTTATCAACAAAATTTTTTGCCTCTTCAATATTTTTTGCCGGAACCCGGCCAATACCAATGTCAAGCAAATTATTTACTAACCCGGAGTTTATATCTTCATTATTATCTAAAAAACCGAAAAAATCATCGGAAGTGTAGGATGATAAAGGGTCTAATGCAAAATTATTCTGGTAAGCAGGCACCAGGTTTGTATTATTCCCTATCCTGTCTTTGTAATCAAATGAGGCGTCACCAAACAAAAGAAGGTATTTTGGTTTGTTCGCCGGGTTTATTCCGAACTTATCGTAATACATTTTTACAAAATCCCGGATAGCAGTCGGGTCGGGGCTGCCGCTGCCAAATTCATTATATACCTGTTCAGTAGTAACAACCAATGTCCGCAAACCGTTTTGCTGCAGGTGCAGTTGTGCCAACCGCTGCGCCGGTATTAAAAAAGCAGGATGTGAAACAATCAAAAAATCTGTTGCAGCAGCATTGTGCAGATCCTGGTTGGAAATTTTTCCAACTGCTACAGGTATTAAAAAATTAGTTGGATTAAATGCCACATATTCCCTGAGGCCTGAACAATTGTTGACAAACCTGAATTCGCTGCCCGAAAGGGCTCCCTGTATCCGAATAGGATTTAAGGGGTCAGTAATTTCCCAAACATGTGTTGCGGCTGTTGCATTGCTTACTACAAACTCAGCAACATTATTTCCTGCACTAAGCCAATCCCTGAACAGTAATTGATTAACACCATTCAATGAAATATTTCTGCGTGTAAACAATTCAAACCAGTTCAACCATCCCTGCGCATTAAAACTTCCGGGCACATATGTATAACTAATATCAATGCTGTTTTGAGCCGATATAGCCGCCGCCAATCCATTTCCCTGCTGTGCAAACAAATCATATTGCCCACCACTGACTGCATTGATAATTATCTGATTTGCCGGCTGGTTATTTATCCTTACATCAAAGCGGCTGCCTGTACCAACTGAACGGGCCACACAATTAGTTTGAAGTACGACCGGGGCACTGTTTACTATGTTTGGGAGATTGATGGTAAAATTTTTTGTAAGTGATCTTCCGGGTAAAGCCGACATTTCCTCTCCATACCACTCTTTACTACCCGCTAAAAAATTAACGGTGTCCAATTCATGAAAATATCTTTCTGAGAAACTGCTAACCGTAAGATTAGGTAAAGAAACTAATGGTGCATTGGCAATCCGTTTTCCATTTCCGCCAATGCTTAAAAAATAATATGCTTTATCGCTGAAAACATTTTTGCGATGAGAAAACCGGAGATTGGCAGAATCCTTCACCCACGCATCAGGGCCATTGGCATAAAAGAGGATATAATCTGAGCCGTTAATAATTCCATCGCCTGCATCCACCACCTGTATAGCATTTTCTTTCAGGTCGTCAGTCCACAGACCCGCATTCGCTTCTGCCAGCATTTGGCCCCCATTACCATAAAGCCGTATTGAACCTGAAGAAAGGTTGCCGGTGTTAACCCCCAGGCTATTGAGAAGCGGAATATCTATTTTGTAAACCCCTGGAGCTTTTACACCCAGCTTATACCAGTTGCCCGTTGCCAGCACAGAATTAGGAGCATAATTCCTTTGAGCAATTGCCCAAAAAGAACTGGCAAAACAGCACCCCGCCAAAGTTAAATACCGAATCTTCCTCATAGCTGTAAATCAGCGGTTTTAATGGGGTTTTCCCCTGAAAAAAAGTATTTCTGCGTACCTGCATTTCCCGAAAGTGCATATATTCGCAATCCCGGCGTGTAAAACCTTAATACAGTGCAATATTTTACACCATCCGGCGTTAAATTTATTCCAATTCATAGGTTTATGCAAAAAACAATGAGAAACTTAACGATCCTGTTATCCTGTGCAGTACTGGTAGCGTCCTGCAGTAAAAAAAATAGTTCAGGCGGTAAAAAACCCAAATCAGACGTTACCGGCTGGAACTACAATGATAAAAACATGGGTGGATACCAGGTGTCCAAGTCTAAAGAACAGGGACTCGGCCCCGGCCTTGTGTTTGTTCAGGGTGGCACTTTCACCATGGGACAAACAGAAGAAGATGTAATGGGCGACTGGAATAATATTCCCCGCCGGGTATCTGTTCCCTCTTTTTATATTGACAGAACAGAAGTAGCCAATGTTCACTACCGTGAATACCTGCACTGGCTTACCCGGGTATTTGACCCTTCTGACCCCGAGAATTTGAAAATTTTAGAAGCTGCGCTTCCCGATACTTTAGTCTGGAGAAGTGAATTAAGTTATAATGAACCATTGGTTGAATTTTATTTCCGCCATCCCGGTTTTAACGAATACCCTGTGGTTGGGGTTAGCTGGAGACAGGCACATGATTTTTGCCTTTGGAGAAGCGACAGGGTGAATGAAGTAGCACTGAAGAATAAAGGTTTTATTAATAAGGCAAATCTGAAACCGGGTGCGCAGCAGGGTGAAAATAATTTTACAACAAAATCATATTTATTAGGATTATACACTGCGCCTCCCGGTAGTATAAAAGCAAAAAAAGGCGAGCAAAAAGTTACTACTGCCACAATGGAATCAGGTCTCCTTCTGCCCGATTACCGCCTTCCTTTTGAAGCTGAGTGGGAGTATGCAGCTTATGGTTTAATTAATCAAAATCCCCGCCCCAGTGTGAAAGAAGGAAAAAGAGGTGAGGAATTACAATCTAATAAACAGATTTATCCCTGGTCACAAAATGTAAATGGCCTCCGTGATACCCGTCGTGGAAGCTGGCAGGGGCAATTTCTTGCTAACTTTAAGCGAGGTTCAGGAGACAATGCAGGTGTAGCGGGTGGTTTGAACGACCGGGCTTTCTACACAGCCCCTGTAAAATCTTTCTTCCCCAACGGGTTTGGTATTTATAATATGGCCGGTAATGTAAGTGAGTGGGTAGAGGATGTGTATCGTCCGTTATCAACCCTCGACTTTGATGATATGCCGGCTCCATTCCGTGGTAACAAATACCAGAAGATTTATAAAAATTCTAATGGCGAAGCTGAAATTGACAGCGTAGGTAAAGTAAAAATGGTGGATGTAACCGATGAAGAAAGCAAGAACCGCAGAAACTACCAGAGAGGTAATGTTATCAATTTCCTGGACGGCGACTCATTATCACAATCGTCATATGGATATGGTATCACCACCCTGGTTAGTGATAAATCAAGAGTATATAAAGGTGGCAGCTGGAATGACAGAGCCTATTGGCTTACACCGGGCAGCCGCCGTTACCTTGAAGAAGATCAGGCCATGAGTACACTTGGTTTCCGCTGTGCTATGGATCGCATGGGTAGCCCTGAAGGAAACGGACGTAAAACTGGTCAGCATTATAAAACCCGCAGGCAACGTTAATAGCAGTTAATAAAAATCTTAAACCCTCCTTCCGGAGGGTTTTTTATTGCTGCACCGCTTACTTTTGCCATATGTCTGTAGAGCAGTTATACAATATCTATAAGCAATATCCTTCAGTGCAGACAGATACGAGAAAACTGAAGGAGGGTGATATTTTCTTTGCCCTGAAAGGAGAAAATTTTGACGGCAACAGCTTTGTGCAAAAAGCTTTTGAAGCCCGGGCTGCTTACGCTGTTATTGATGACGAAGAATTTGCTGTAGCCGGGAAAACCATTTTAGTAGCTGATGTGCTAGCCTCACTTCAGCAATTAGCCAAACATCACCGGAAACAATTCAGCATCCCCTTTATTGCCGTTACTGGGAGCAATGGGAAAACGACTACCAAAGAATTAATTCATGCCGTTCTTTCTTCTTCTTTCAAAACTTATACAACCGAAGGTAACCTCAACAATCATATCGGCATTCCCCTTACCATTTTAAAAATAAAAGCTGATGCCGAACTGGCGGTAATAGAAATGGGCGCTAATCACCTGAACGAAATTGCAGACTATTGTACTTACACCCTGCCCACTCATGGTTTAATCACTAATTGCGGCAAAGCACATCTTGAAGGTTTTGGCAGTATTGAAGGTGTTAGAAAAGGAAAAGGTGAACTATACGACTATTTACGAAACAATGATGGCGCTGCTTTTGTTATGTGGGATTATGGCTACCTGAGGGAAATGAGCAAAGGAGTCTTAACTGTTATTAAATATGGTACAAATAATGCCGGTACGGAGGGAACTCTTTTAAAAAGCGACCCTTTTCTTGAAGTGTCCATAAGTAATGGAACAAGTATCAATGCAATAAAAACTCAATTGGTGGGTGATTATAACCTGCCAAATGTGCTGGCCGCAGTCGCAGTTGGGAAATATTTTAATATACCTGATGAAAAAATTAAAGTGGCTATTGAAAAATATACCCCTTCTAACAGCCGTTCACAATTAATTGAAAAGGGAAGTAACAAAATAATCCTTGATGCCTACAACGCCAATCCCAGCAGCATGAAACTGGCTATCGAAAATTTTGCAAACATCCATTCAGATACTAAAGTGCTGATACTGGGTGGCATGGCAGAATTGGGAAAAGAAAGCCTGAATGAACATAAAGCTATCCTTAACTTCATTAAGCAGAAAAGTTGGAAAAATGTGGTGCTGGTTGGCGGGGACTTTCTAAAAATTAAACACCCTTACCTGCAATTTCAAAATACTGCAGGAGTAAAAGACTGGCTGCAACAACAGCATTTAGAAAACACATATTTACTCATTAAGGGCAGCCGTAGTATGCAAATGGAGAAAATTCTGGACAATTAAAATTATACAATGAACTGGAAAGAAATTTTTCCGCAGTTTGAACCGGAACTAATAGCAGTGATTGAAAAAGAAGCTGTACAAAGAAGCTATAATGCCGGGGATACTATTATGCGAACCGGGCAATACATCAAGTCAACAGCATTGGTGCTGGAAGGCCAGATAAAAATATACCGGGAAAACCATGACGGTGGAGAGTTCCTCATGTATTACCTCGGACCCGGACAGGCATGTGCCGTTTCTATGATTTGCGCCCTGCAGTCACATACAAGTGAGATCATGGCTGTAGCAGAAGAAGATACCGAGGTATTGATGATTCCTGTGCAACTGATGGATGATCTGATGAACAAGTACAAAAGTTGGTACCAGTTTGTCATCCAAACTTACCGCAGCCGTTTTGATGAATTATTATCTGTTGTAGATAATATTGCTTTTCGAAATATGGACGAACGTCTTGAATTTTACCTGAAACGCCATACCGATAAAACAGGTAAAAAAGTAATGGAGATATCACACCAGCAAATTGCGGATGATTTGAATAGCTCAAGAGAAGTCATCTCCCGTTTACTCAAAAAAATGGAACAGCGAAACCTGGTAAAGCTTTATCGTAATATGATTGAGCTTATTTAATGCTTATTATGCTGTGATTTCTGTCACATTGTGAGAGTGGTCTTTCGTCTAATCTTGCAAAAATTATTACATGGAAATCGCTGGTTATTTTGCTTCCCTTATCATTGGCATTTCACTTGGCCTTATTGGAGGTGGCGGATCTATCCTTACTGTTCCTGTATTAGTTTACCTGTTTGGCATTAATCCGGTTTTAGCCACAGCATACTCATTATTTATTGTTGGGTTATCAAGCCTTGTTGGTGCCATTCCAAAATACAAACAGGGCCTGGTAAACTTGAAAACTGCTTTGATTTTCGGCATCCCCTCCATTGCAGCCGTTTTTGCTACCCGCAAATTTATTGTTCCACTGATACCCGGGGAAGTTTTTATCATCGGGGACTTTATGGTTACCAAAAGTATTATGCTGATGGTTTTATTTGCCATCCTCATGGTTTTTGCATCCGTATCAATGATCCGGGAAAAAAATAAGAATGGGGATGGCAACGGGGAAAATGGTGAACAAAAATTTAACTACCCGGTGATATTGCTTGAAGGCACTGTAGTAGGATTACTGACAGGCCTTGTTGGTGCAGGTGGCGGGTTTCTCATCATACCTGCATTGGTATTACTAAGTAAGCTGCCCATGAAACAAGCTGTTGGAACTTCTTTGCTTATTATTTCTGCCAAGTCTTTGATTGGTTTTACCGGTGATCTGTCCAATTATATTATGGATTGGAAATTATTATTATTGGTAACTGCATTAGCTATAGCCGGTATTTTCATGGGTGATGCCCTGAGTAAAAAAATTGACGGCAACAAACTTAAAAAATGGTTTGGCTGGTTTGTACTTGCAATGGGTATTTACATTATTGTTAAAGAATTATTCTTTCCCGGCAGTGTCCACTAATTGTGATTGATGTCACTGTACAGGATTTACCAGCATACGAAATTTGACATTCAATAATAAAAAGAAGAAAGAAAATGAAAGTAGAGCAAATTTATACCGGCTGCCTCGCTCAGGGTGCTTACTACATTGAAAGTAATGGTGAAGCAGTTGTCATTGATCCGCTTCGTGAAGTGGAGCCTTATATCCAAAAGGCCGAACGTAATAATGCAAAAATCAAATATGTGTTCGAAACTCACTTTCATGCTGATTTTGTAAGCGGTCACTTGGACCTCGGTAAAAAAACCGGGGCCAGCATTGTGTACGGGCCAAATGCAAAGCCCGCATTTGAGGCCCATATAGCTAGAGATGGTGAAGAGTTTAAGATAGGTAATGTGACCTTAAAAGTTTTACATACCCCCGGCCATACGATGGAAAGCACCAGTTACCTCTTAAAAGATGAAAATGGAAAAGATGTTGCTTTGTTTTCCGGTGACACACTGTTCATTGGTGATGTAGGCCGCCCTGACCTGGCACAAAAAATTGTTGCCGACCTTACCGAGGCTAAATTAGCCGGGTATTTATTTGATTCATTGCGAAATAAGATAATGCCACTTGCTGACGATATTATTGTTTACCCTGCACACGGTGCCGGCAGTGCTTGTGGTAAGAATATGAGTAAGGAAACAACCGACACACTGGGCCATCAGAAAGAAACAAATTATGCCCTCCGTGCCAATATGACCAAAGAAGAATTCATCAAGGAGGTAACTACTGGATTAGTGGCACCCCCGGCTTACTTCCCTTTAAATGTGATGCTGAATATCCAAGGCTATGAAAGTATAGATAAGGTACTCGAAAGAGGTCAGCATGCATTAAGCCCTGATGCTTTTGAAGCTGCAGCCAATGAAACAGGTGCTTTGATATTAGATACCAGGGATTCGCAAATATTTGCCAAAAGTTTTATACCCAATTCAATCAATATTGGTATTGACGGGCAGTTTGCTCCCTGGGTAGGTGCCATGATTCCTGACATCAAACAAGAGATATTATTAGTAACAGATGAAGGACGGGAAGAAGAAGTTATAACAAGGCTTGCCCGGGTAGGGTACGATTTTACTATCGGTTACCTGAAAGGCGGGTTCAATTCCTGGAAGGGTGCAGGCAAGGAAGTTGACCAGGTTGTTTCTATCAGTGCCGGTGAGTTGTCAGACATCATGACCCAAGAAAAAGTGAATGTGCTGGATGTTCGCAAAAAAAGTGAATACCAGAGTGAGCATGTAGTGGATGCGGAGAATGCCCCATTGGACTTTATCAACGACAGTATGGCGCAAATTGATAAAAACAAAACCTACTATGTGCATTGTGCCGGTGGTTACCGCTCTATGATTTTTGCTTCTATCCTCCGTGCAAGGGGATATGACAACCTGATCGAGGTGAAAGGTGGTTTTAAAGCAATGAAAGAAAGCGGAAATTTCAGGACAAGTGATTATGTATGCCCTTCAACACTGTTATAAATTCAGGTGACGAATGATTAATGCAAAGCCGGGAGTAACTTTCCGGCATTTTTCCCAATAAAAAAATAAATTATGGAAACAAATACAATAACATCAATGCCAAGAATAGGCGACAAAGCCCCCGATTTTGAATCGGTAACCACTACAGGCAAACTGAAGTTTTCTGATTATAATAAAGGAAGTTGGGTAGTTTTCTTTTCTCATCCGGCAGATTTTACTCCAGTTTGCACCACAGAAATGAGTGGCTTTGCAAAAGAAAAAGATTTTTTTGCCAAACACAATACCAAACTGATGGGTTTGAGTATTGACAGCATACATGCACACATTGCCTGGGTAAATGCCGTGCATGAAAAAACAGGTGTATTGTTCGAATTTCCTATTGCGGCAGATATTGACATGAGTATTTCAAAACTATATGGTATGCTGCAACCCGGTGAAAGTGAAACAGCGGCTGTAAGGGCAGTCTTTATTATTGACCCTGAAGGAAAGGTACGGTTGATAATGTATTATCCTCTTAATGTAGGAAGGAATATGGCCGAAATTAAACGTACGTTGGTGGCACTTCAAACTTCCGATGAATACAAAGTAGCCATGCCACTTAACTGGCAGCCGGGAGAAAAAGTAATTGTGCCTGCCCCAAAAACATTGGAAGGATTGGCTGAACGTAAAGCCAGTGACCTGGAAATGGTGGATTGGTATCTTGCTAAAAAATCGTTGTAAAATAAATAAAAGTAACTGCTATTAAAACAGTTGCATACTAAAAAAATTCATTGTGAATACTTTAAAAGAATTAATAAAAAACCCTTCAACAGTTGTGGTAGACGTACGCAGCCCCTGGGAATATGAAATGGAACATATACCCGGGGCCAAAAATATTCCCCTGGAAGATGTTGCCGGGAAGGTAGAAGAATTTAAATCATTCAAAACCCCGGTAGTGCTTTATTGCCGTAGTGGCAGCAGAAGCAGAATAGCAGTAAGCATTTTAAACCAAAATGGAGTTGCAAATGTATTCAATGGCGGTGCCCTTGATGATATGCAATTCCTGTTAAACTAATAACTCATGTTAGCATTATTAAAGAAATTATTTGGCGGCACATCTGTCAATTATAAAGAACTGGTGAGCAATGGAGCCATCATTGTAGATGTCCGGTCAATTAGTGAATACAAGGGCGGACATATTCCCGGCTCAAAAAATTTTCCCCTGGATACTATCCGTACAAAAGTGGACGGATTGAAAAAACTAAATAAGCCTGTTATCACAGTTTGCCATAGTGGCGGCAGAAGTAGTATGGCAAAAAGTATCCTGAAATCAGCCGGAATAGAAGTGTATAATGGGGGGCCCTGGACCAGGTTAATAATCAAACTATAACCCTTAAAGCAAAAATCAACAACCGAAGAATGGGAGTTTTTTAAGCTACCCGTTCTGATATTAATCGCAAATATATCTATTGAATAAAAAAGAGTAATTTACCCGCAAAAAATGCTCAGGAAATTTTTAAAATATTTTGCCGCCGTACTGGCAATTGCAGCAATTATCTTTTTTGTTTTTGCCCCTTCTTATATTGATAAATCAAAAAATAAAGTAACTCTTAAGGTTGCCAATCCGCAAAAAGCAAGCTGGTACGATTCCATTCCTTTCATTGCCGACCTGCATTGTGATGCATTGCTTTGGGACAGGAACAACCTGAAGCGACATAGTTACGGCCATGTGGATATTCCCCGTATGCAGGAGGCAAATATGGCTTTCCAGGTTTTTACCATCGTCAGTAAAACACCCAAAGGAATTAATATTGAAAAAAATGATGATAAGACAGACCAGATAGCCTTACTTAGTTTTGCACAACTCCGTAATCCCAAAGACTGGTTCAGTGTAAAATCAAGGGCCCTGAACCAGTGCAAAGAGTTACACAAAACAGCTAAGAAGTCAAAAGGTGAATTCAGGGTTGTCACCAGCCAGGCAGAATTGCAGCAATACATCACCGACCGCAACACTCAAAAAAATCTCACTGCCGGCATGCTCGGCATTGAAGGCGCCCATTGTCTCGGCAATGATATTAATAACCTGCAAATATTCTATGACGCCGGTGTACGGTATATTGGCACCACACATTTTTTTGATAATGCCTGGGCCGGTTCAGCACACGGTATAAAGAAAGAAGGCCTGACTGATAAAGGAAAGCAACTTATAAAAAAAATGGACAGCCTGCATATGATTATTGACCTGGCTCATGCCTCTCCAAAAACCATTGACGATATTTTTACCCTGGTGCAAAGCCCGGTACTTATTTCACATACCGGTGTAAAAGGAGTCTGTAATAATACCCGCAATTTATCAGATGCGCACCTACTTGAAATAGGAAGAAGAAATGGTTTGGTTGGCATTGGCCTGTGGGAAACTGCAGTTTGTGGTACGGATGCAGCTGCCACTGCAAAAAGTATCCGGTATGTGGCAGATAAAATTGGTGTTGATAAAGTAGCACTCGGTTCCGATTTTGACGGTGCCATTACTACTCATTTTGATGTAACAGGTTTACCATTAATTGTAAACGCCTTATTGAAAGAAGGATTCAGCCAGGAAGATATTTATAAAATTATGGGTGGAAATATCAGGGACTTCATGTTGAAGAACCTGCCCTCCCGTTAACCTTTTCTGCCTGGCGGCTAGTGTACCTGTGCTAATAAAATGAGAAGTCGCCAAAAATTATTTAAATCAGAAGTTCTGACAAATATCCCGGAGTTGCTTTGTAATTCAATTTAAATTTATCATCTCAAAACAAGAAAGATTTATGTTAGATTTTCTTAAACAACCCTGGCCATGGTATGTCGCCGGGCCTTTGATTGGGCTGTTGGTACCAACTTTATTATTGATAGGTAATAAATCTTTTGGGATATCATCTTCACTCCGTCATGTCTGTGCTGCTTGCTTGCCGGCAAAAATTCCCTTTTTTCAATATGACTGGAAAAAGGAGATCTGGAATTTATTTTTTGTCGCAGGCATTTTACTCGGTGGGCTCATCGCCATAAAATTATTAAGCAATACTGACCCCATTCAGTTAAACCCCAAACTCCAGGCAGAGCTGGCCACATACGGCATTATCAATTATGACAGTTTTGTACCAGCTGATCTTTTTACCTGGTCATCATTGTTGAGTTTAAAAGGGGTTTTTATGATAGTTATTGGTGGTTTCCTGGTTGGCTTTGGCACCCGCTACGCCGGAGGGTGTACCAGTGGTCATGCTATTATGGGCCTCTCTAATTTGCAATGGCCTTCGCTAGTTGCCACTATCAGCTTTATGACAGGTGGATTTATTGTAGCCAATCTAATTCTCCCATTCATTTTAAAATTATAAATCGGACATGGCAATAAGTGAAACAATACAGGAAAAAAAGCACCATGAGTTTTTAGCAGAGAACACCGATTTTGAAGTTCGTTCGCTGGATGCTGTTTGTTTTAATGAATCAGAACTAAAACACCCATGGTGGTATAATCTCAAATATGCTTTTGCGGGCATATTATTTGGGATTATACTCGTGAAAGCAGAAGTTATTTCCTGGTTCCGGATACAGGAAATGTTCCGCCTGCAAAGTTTTCATATGTATGGCGTCATCGGTTCTGCAGTGGTAGTTGGTATAATTTCAGTATGGCTTATTAAGAAATTTAGGATAAAAACCATTTATAATGAGCCCATCGAATTTGTTTCCAAAAAATTAAACAAAGGAAATATTTATGGAGGTTTACTATTTGGTTTTGGCTGGGCCATTACCGGCGCATGCCCGGGGCCATTGTTTGCACAGATCGGAACAGGAGCCGCAGTAATTATCATAACCCTGTTAAGTGCCCTGGTTGGCACCTGGGCGTATGGATATTTCCGGGAAAAATTACCTCATTAATTTTTTATCAATTCTACTACTAAGAAAACAAGCGACAAAATTGTCGCTTGTTTTCTTAGTAAGGTTTCTCAGCATCAGAAGGAATAATTAATACCAACCATAACCAGGTCGGTTGTCATCTTATAAGAAACTTTACTTCCCGGTATTGCACCATAAGGGTTAGATGCAGTTACCATCATTGGATTTAATAACGGGCCACTTGTAGAGCCGTCGCTTGTACCATGATGATAAACAACATTCAGTGTTAGCTGTTTATTAAACTCATATCCAAAACCGAACTGGAATGCATTTTTAATAATGGCAGTTGCCGGTGTGGAAAAAAATGCCAGGTCGCTGCTGATCGGATTCGAACTGTAAGTATAGCCTGCTCTTATGGGCAATTTATTGATGCCTTTGTACTGAAGCCCTGCAGAAATGATGGATATGCTCTTCCACCCAAAACCAGCTACAGAAGCTGTATTTGTCCAGCCTTTTTCTTTAAAGCCATCTGTGTTTTCATAGTTTACAAACCTGTAATCAACGGCTGCATCAATTTTATTTTTTGAATAACCGATTCCGACTGATACAATAGCCGGGTAGTTCATTTTGAATTTTACATTTGGCGCACTGCTTCCATCCAGGTAAGTATTTTTAAAATCAAACCTACTGAATTTCTGCGCTGTTTTGTAAGATGTCCCTAATTTAATTCCTTTACCAGAATTGTAAAATATTCCAAGCTGCCCGCCAAATCCTAAAGCAGTTGCTTTATCACTTACCGGGTATCCTAAAGTTGGACTGGGTGAAGAAAGAGGATTGGGAGCAAGTTTGAGTGATGAATAATTAAATGTTGGTGCAAGGCCTATGGAAAACTGATCAGTAATTTTGTATGAATAAGTGAAGCCAACCTGCAGCAACTGGTAGTCTGATTGAATGCGGCCAAACCCGCCTGCACTTTGCGGCATATTAATCGCATTGTTATTATTCTCCGGGAATGTTACTCCAAAACCGCTGATGCCGAATGCAGATACACCGAATGTATGCTTGCTGTTTTTTTCACCCCATACCATTGCCAGTGCAGGCATTACAGAAACACCCCTGCCATCTTTTGTTACACCACTGAACGGCCCCTCGGCTGTGGGTGCTGTAGATGATAAAACCGGCGAAGAAAAAAACACCCCTGCATTAACGGAAAGTATTTTTTTATCAAAAGCTGATATAGCTGCGGGGTTCCATTGCAAAGCTCCATTGATATCAAGCGGCTGAGCAGTTGCTGCACCACCCATTGACATATTTGTTGCACCTATTCCCTGCATTATATGACCAGCCTGGGCCAGTAAAATAAAAGGCAACATACTTAATCCTAATGTTATTATTATCTTTTTCATACTAGTTATTTTTAAAACTGCAGTTACTGCAGAATTTATGTTGATAAAACTATTTGTTTTCAAATATTTACTATTACAAAAACTGTCTTCCGCACTCTCTAATTTAAAACCGGTAATAGCTTTTTAAATTAAAAATAAGTTTCGGCTATTGGGGGGGGAAGCGTATGCTGAATAAAACAACCATGTAAATTAAATAGAAATGATCCCGTTTTATATGAACAGCATATGCACTCCCTGACCTGAACTTTGCTTATAAAAATCGCCTACGGTAATTACATCTTCCACACCTTCAAACAAATCCTCTTTCTTGTAATGGAACATATCCATAGCCAGCTTACAAGCCCACAATCTGACGCCTGATGCTGAAAGGATATCCAAAAATTCCTGCACACCCGGCATGTCAACTTTGTCCATTTCCTTTTTCATCATAGAAGTAGCTAACGCCTCCATACCCGGCAGTCCTCCCAGCATAGTTGGTATGTGCATAGCCGGGTTGCCGACAGTAGCCACATGCAGATGTGTTAGTTTCTTTTTGTGAATGGCTTCTAACCCAAAAAAGGTAAAAAACATTTCGGCTTCGATGCCTTCCATCCTGGCGCCATTGGCCAGCACAAAAGCGGCATACACATTTTCCAGTGTGCCTTTTGACAAGATGATCATCATCTTTTTAATTTCACCATTATTTTCACTCATAATTGACAAATATTAATTGAATAATTAAATACAACTGACGGGCTTGGGAATGCCTGCAATTTTAGTTGCCGCCTTTAAAGGAGCTTTGGGGAATAACTGGTAAAACTCTTTAATGTCCACTATCCCGCTTTTACCAATCTTCCTGATGCTAAGCGCTACCTGGTTCTTATGCTCCTGCTGCAGGTATTTCAATACTTCCCAATGTTTTGGGGACAGGGAAATATCGGCTTCTGCAGCCAATACTTCTGCAATAGTTTCGTCCCACTGATTGAAATCAGTAAGATAACCTTCCTCATTTATGGTAATTGGTTTACCTTCTATTATTCTTTCCATGATTTGTAGTTTTAATTTTTAATGATTAATTATATTTTTTTCCACTTTCTGACATTGTTGCTGAAACAAAAGGTATATGCGTTCCTTTCAATAACACATTCCAATATATCCACCGGAAGGCCAATTTCCCCATATGATTCATTCTGGTTTCTTTTAATAACCGTAGCGGTCCAATTCCAGGAAACGGAAAACTTCCTTCCACTGGCTCATGCGTATAGTTAAAGTCAATCAGCAATGCCTTGCCGTTTCCAGTCTCCACAAAGCAATTGGCATGTCCGTCAAATTCCTCTTTCAGGGGTTCTCCTTTAATGAAGTGAAGAATGTTATCAGTTAATATTTCAGCCTCGAAGTGTGCAACAGACCCGGCTTTGGAAGCTGGTATATCGCTGGCATCTCCCAACACAAATACATTGGCATACTTTTTTGACTGTAAGGTTGCTTTATGTGTTGGTACATAGTTTAAATCATCCCCCATCCCTGACCGCTCAATCAACTCATCTCCTTTATTTGTTGGAACGGTAACCAGGATATCAAAAGGGATTGCCCTTCCACCATAGTCAACTATTTCTTTCTTTTCATTGTCCACCTGTTCAATCGCAAAATCACTTTCTATACTAATATTCTTTTCGTGCAATAAATGTTCGAGGGCTTCAGTAGCTTTTGGTTTTGTAAAGGCACCGCTCAGCGGAGTTACATAGGTTATCTCCACTTTATCCCGCATATGTTTATGCTTAAAGTACGAATCAGCTAAAAAAGCAAACTCAAGTGGAGCCACAGGACATTTAATCGGCATCTCGGTAATGTGAACTACCAATTTTCCTCCCTGCCAATCCCTTAGTTTATTTCTCAATGAAAGTGCTCCCTCAAAAGTGTAAAAATCAAAAACAGATTTTTGCCATTCTCCTCCCTTCATCCCTTCTGTTTCTCCCGGTGCTGTTTTGGCACCGGTTGCAATAATTAAAACATCATAGTATAAATCGTTTCCGTCAGCCATTTTTACTTTGTTATCTCCGGGTACTATTTTACTTATTTTACCTTTTATCAACTTAACATTTTTGGGAATAAATTCCTCAATAGACTTAACGATATCTTCAGGGGAATAAATGTCGAATGGCAGGAATAGATACCCTGGCTGATAATGATGCTCTTCCTTCTCATCAACGATGCTTATTTGCCATTCAGGTTTTTTCAAATGATGCCTTAGATGATTTGCCATCATTGTCCCGGCGGTGCCTGCGCCTAAAATCACGAGATGTTTCATACAATTTTTATTTAGTTGATCTGAGAATTATTTCCATTGTAAAATTCTATGGTTAACAGTTTTGATTTGGCGAGTTCAGTCATAAAATCGAATGAGTCATATCAACTAAAGAAATGATTTTCCTTTAATTGTAGTTGTTTTCCGTGATATGTGATATAAGTCACTATCAACTAAAACATCCTTTAGTATGAAAATTATGTTTTGGTCAACATCAAGTCCGTGGGTGATAATAGTCACCCATTATATACTTTGCCTTTATATAATTTTGACATAATTAAAAAGCCTGAAAGGCAGTCAATTTTCAGATACCCCAATTTTATTATTAACCTGAAACAGAATAATCATGTACAACTACGAAGTCAATCTCTCCTGGACTGAGAACAGAAAAGGAATTGTAAGCTCACCCGTCTTAGAACAATCAACAGAAGTAGCAACCCCGCCGGAGTTTCCAAAAGGAATAGAAGGAATCTGGTCACCCGAACATCTTTTTGTTGCAGCGATTGAAAGCTGTCTTATGACAACATTCCTGGCTATTGCCGAAAATTCAAAATTAGAGTTCGAATCATTCAGCAGCCATGCTATCGGCAAGCTTGATAAAGTGGATGGTAAATTTATGATGACAGAAATACTGCTCCGTCCAACATTGGTAATCAAAAACCCGGAGCTGCAGGAGAAAGCAAAAAGGGTATTAGAGATGAGCGAAAAAGCTTGTTTAATATCTAACTCGGTTAAATCTACCATTGTTTTTGAACCGGTAATCCTGGTTCGATAAAAAAGGACATACTGGCATCTATATAAGCTATTCTTTAAAAGAATACTAAGCTAAAAAATACCAAAGACCCGGGAAAATTCCCGGGTCTTCATAAAAAAAAATGTCAGCGCAGTAATAAAAATTTCTCTCCAGGTCGTTAAAATATTAGTCTGTCTATAAAACCAGTTTGGAAAGATATATACAGCGGCTTTATAACCGCTGGCCGATCAGTCTTAAAACAGCAGCATTGCCTTTATGAAAATCACCTTCATCCAGCATTACTTCTTTTTGTTCACAACTTATCATATGTAAAAAAGGGAAATCACTGCAAATAGATGGTGCGTCATATAAAAGATTTTCATCTCTTGGCCCACCGCTTTCAAATTGTATCTGTTCTTTGGCAAATGCTTCCAGCATCAGAAAGCCGCCCGGCTTTATGGAGTTATATACTTCCTGGTGAAATTTTTTACGGATAGAATCGGGCAAGTGTACATAAACCAGGGCTACAGCATCATATTGCTTTAGTGCTTTAAAGTCAGCAATATTTTTCAGTTCATAGTCTATCGTAACCCTTTCTCCACGGGCAAAATCCAAAGCCTTCTCACGGGCCACTTCGCTAAAATCAAATGCATCCACTTGCCATCCTTTTGAAGCAGCGTAAACAGCATTTCTGCCCTCTCCTTCTGCCGGCATGAGCAAGGTGCCCGGTTTATACAAATCAATGAATAGTTTAAAAAACTTATTTGGCTCATTGCCATATACTATTTCGTTTTCTGCGTATCGCTGGTTCCAGAACTGTTTCATTTTTATCATTCTTTTGGCAAAATTGCATAATGATACTTCTACTTTAGGTGATATTTATCACCGCTGGTATTAAGCTACTGCTGCATCTTGCATTTTAAATAATGTAATAAATCATGAAATACCTTTTAACATCAATTTTGATTCTGACAGTTCTTGCCAGCTGCAACAATTCTAATGCGGGAAAAAGTGCGGTTAGCACCATTGACCAGCCGGTTACAACACAAGTAGCTGCCCCGGCCGTACCAATGCTACCTTCCTTCCTTATCGTAAATGCCGGTAACCAGGTAATTGATCTTTCGCAGTTTAAAGGAAAGAAAGTGTTTGTAAACCTTTGGGCTACCTGGTGTCCCCCATGCCGTGCGGAAATACCTTCCATAGAAAAATTATCAGTAAAAACTGATAAGAATAAAGCAGTATTTATAATGCTTTCACTTGATGATAATTTTGATAAAGCAAAATCCTTTGCGACAAAAAATAATATGACCCTGCCAGTATACTTTCCCGCTGCAAACCTGCCGCAACTATTTACTGTACGGGGCATACCCGCTACATTTATCTTCAATGAAAAGGGAGAGCTAATCCACCGCCAGGATGGAAGTGCTAATTATGATACTAAAGAGTTCTTTGATATGCTGAATCAATAATCTTCTTATAAAGCAAAATGCCGGCTAATCACCGGCATTTTTCGTGCTATTATTGAATAATTTTCTGCGAGGTCAGATTCGTCTCTTTCCATTTCCCCTTATATTATTCTCTGCTGCAATTATTTTATTTAATTCATTTTTATTCAGAATAACAGGCTCATAATCTATCCCCTGCATTTTGAGACGGCGCACAAAAGCCCGCAGATGATTTTCTGATGCCATTTTCAAATAATTATATGTGGCGACAATATCCTTGTTTTGAGTTTGGTTGATTCTTGTTTCCAGGTCTGTAATATCAAGCTCCTCAATTTTGGCGCCTGCTTTCAGCGCTTCATTTAAGGACTGACTCCCAGAAGAAACAAGCTCATTGTAATACTTCTGCAACAGCACATTTGTAAACAATCCATGTTTGTCATTGTTTTTATCTACAGGGTCTTCCAATCTGTAAGTTATAATAAGTGTTTTCATCCTGTCCATGTGTGCCTGTTCACTTAGCCGGATATTGCCAAACGGATTGACTTCCCATTTTGCATACATGGAATCATATACATCTCTTGCCAGTTTCTCCTCTTCCCTCATGTAAAGTATTGCATCTTTTTCCTGTTGATTCAAAGAAGGGGCTTGCTGTGTAAAACCAGTTATTGATAGTACAAGAGCTGATAAAGAAAGAATGAACGTTTTCATAACCGATAATTTAAAATGTATTAAAATCCTGTTTCCATCGGACTGTTGATGATGGCATCAAACTCTGCCTGGGTAATATATTGTGGTGTGTATGTGCTGCCAACATTTAAAATATTCTTATAAAATGACCTCATGTGATTACGGCTTCCTTTAGTAAGCATGTCATACACCAATTTAATATCCTGGTTGTCTATTGTAGTTAATGCATTCTTCAAATCAAAAATATCAAGGTCTTCTATGGTTGCACCAACTTTATATGCGTCAAGTACACTTGCATTACCCTGTGCCACTAATTGGTTGTACAGGGTCTGTAATGTTGTATTAGCAAATACGCCAACCCCATTAGAACCAACCGGGTCAATCAGGCTATACTTATTGAGCAACATCAATATTGCATCCATATGTGTCTGTTCGCTGGAAGAAATATTGGTAAAAATATTTACACCCCATTTATTATACAAAGTGATGTACACATCCCTTGCTAATTTTTCCTCTTCCCTCATAAAAGCAAGGGTACTTAATTCTGCAGAGTTTAACGACTCTGTTGGCAGGCTGGTTATTTGCGCCTGAAGATTAGCGATGTTATTATTCAATTTATTATTTGCAGGAGTATCATCTTTATCTTTACTGCAGGAAGCAACTGTAAATACCAGTGCAGATAGAATTAAAACAAATCCTGAGTTTTTTAATAGATTTTTCATGATGAAATGTTTTATAGTGATTATTCTTTTAACCCTATAAAATTACCTCATCAAGTACCCTTTTTCAGTAACAAGAGTTACATAAGTAAGTGATAAGTGTTAATGTAAATGTAATTTCAAGTAATACATTTCTGGTCCAATAAAAGGAATTAAAATATATTTAGCCGACAGTTTCATTAGTAATAATTTGAGATATTCTTCTATGTGCCATTTTTTTTCCAAACTTTTCTTTCAACCTATCTACTACATAATAAACCATCGGCACTAAGTAAACAGTGAGTATCAGTGATGATAACAGCCCGCCAATAATAACCCAGGCTAATCCGTTTTTCCATTCACTGGCAGTGCCTTTTGCCAGGGCAATAGGCAGCATACCGAATACCATTGCCAATGTGGTCATTAATATTGGCCGCATCCGTTCCTTTCCGGCTTTAATCAATGCATCCTTATAGTACATTCCCTGTGCCTTTAACTGATTGGTAAAATCAACAATCAAAATGGCATTTTTAACCACCAATCCCATCAGCATTATCAACCCAAGCAGGGCAAATAAACTTAAATTGCTTAATGCTAAATTCAATGCAAGAAAAGCGCCAATGGTTGCTACCAAAATGGAAAATAAAGCAACAAAGGGATAAACAAAATTGTCGTACAATGCCACCATAATTAAATAAATCAGCAAAAAAGAAATCATTAAAACAGAACCCAATGCGCCAAAACTATCGTTCTGTCTTTTTATATCGCTTCCCCATGTCATGTCAATTCCATCTGCCAAAGGATTTTTTTTCAGGTAGGCGACCACTTCATCTGCCACGGTTCCTGATGGACGGCCCAAAGCATCGGCAGTGAGTGTAATAGCCGGTTGACGGTCTTTTCTTTCTAACAGCGAAGGCGAATTATCTCTTTCAACATTTGCAAACTGCGAAACCTCTATGGGCAAACCCATTGGATTGACAATAGATAATCGCTTTACATCATCATAATTTTTTCGCTCAAATTCATCTAACCAAATCCTTACAGGATACTCTGTTCCGTTTTCTGTAAGCGTTGCATCATCATTTCCTGTAAAGGCTGTTCTTAAATTTGTTCCCACATAAGCAGTTGTTAATCCCAATCGCTGCATTTTATCTTTGTCAGGAATTATTTTGTACTCAGGGCTTCCGGCTTCTACAGATAACCGGACATTATCAGCGCCGGGTATTTTTTCTACAATTGATTTTAATTCATTGCCCGATTTCATTACCAAATCCAGGTTACTGCCACTCAAAGTAATTTCGATGGGTGCAGAACGTGGAATTAATCCCAGGGCCGCCATCGAATAATTTATTGCCGGGTACTTTAATTTTAAATCTTCCCGAAGTGTTTTCATAAACTCTTCGGTAGCTAAATTATTGAGTTCCTTTTTAGATTTTAGTTGAATAGTAAATTCAGTTTTGTTTGCCGAGCCTACACCCAGACTTCCAATACCAGTACTTGGCCCGCCAACATTACTGAATACTGTTGCCACTTCTTTTTGTTGCAGAATATAAGTTTCTACCTGCTGCGCTATCAAATTATTTTGTTGGATAGATGTTGACTTATCAAATTCTAAAGCCATCCTGAATTTTCCCTGGTCGCCGGTAGAAATTAATTCTTTCCCAATGATTCCCTGCTTCATTATTCCCAGCGTCATTGCAAAAAGCAGTACTACTATTCCTGTAAATATCAGTTTATGGCTTAACACCCATTCTAATTGTTTGCCATACCAGTTGATAAATTTATCTAACTGATGTTCNNACCAATTCGTGAAGCTAACCAGGGAGTAAGTGTAAAGCCAACCAGCAAACTGGTAAGTGTAGAAGTTACCACCACTACTGAAAATTGTTTGAGCATATCGGCTACAAAAACCTGTAAAAAAAGAATGGGTAAAAATACCACCACATCCACCAGGGTGATGGACAAAGCAGCAAAACCTATTTCCATACGGCCATCCATTGCAGCAATCCGTTTTTCTTTTCCCTTGTCTAAATGCTTTTGAATATTTTCCAATACCACAACGGCATCATCTACCAGGATACCGATGATTAATGACATGGCAAGCAAAGTCATCAGGTTTAGTGTGTAACCCAATAACCACATCACCGCAAAAGCAGTAACCAAAGATGTTGGAATGGCAACGATTACAATTAATGAGTTTCTAAAACTCCGCAGGAATAAAAGCATTACCAACGAAACCAATATCACCGCTAA